>ERZ795058.116-NODE-116-length-123480-cov-37.466445_pt1 | contig 123480 bp, 111 predicted proteins | sample MGYA00375142_ERZ795058 | MGnify/ENA primary metagenome ERZ795058 (study PRJEB30187, sample SAMN05720210) | activated sludge metagenome | isolation source: anaerobic digester from wastewater treatment plant | place: Japan | collected 2015-04-20 ... | reverse complement strand
AACGCAAATATTTTTCGCCTAAATCATTTGAAGTGTTGCTTAAATATGCTATATTTACTACATTCAATAGAGGAACTAAGCTAAAAGCGTGCCACTCCTCTGAAGCGACTAATCCCCGCCGTCGGCTGCGTTAAAGCCTAATTAAGTGCATTATCAGTAATGAATAAGGATGGTACCGCGAGCGAATCGTTCCTTAGGGACGATTTTTATTTGTTTTAGAGGAACAAACGATGAAAAAACTTACCGGCCACGAAATACGCAAAATCTGGATTAATTTTTTTGAAGAGCGCGGACACAAGTTCGAAAAAGGGGCATCGCTCATCCCTTATAAAGATCCGACGCTGCTCTGGATCAACTCCGGCGTCGCCGGTCTCAAGAAATATTTTGACGGCAGCGAAATCCCCCCCTCACGGCGCATCGTCAACGTCCAGAAATCAATCAGAACAAATGATATCGAAAACGTCGGCTATACGGCTCGCCATCACACTTTTTTTGAAATGCTCGGCAATTTCTCGATCGGCGATTACTTCCGTCAGGAAATGCTTCCATGGGCATACGAGATCCTCACTTCGGACAAATATTTTGGCATGCCCAAAGACAAACTCTATTTCACTTATTTGCCGACCGATTCAGCCACGCGCGAGTTGTGGCTCAAGTGCGGTGTCGCAAGCGATCATTTAATTCCTCTTTCCGGTAACTTTTGGCAAATCGGCGAAGGTCCGTGCGGACCAAACACCGAAGTCTTTTTTGACCGCGGTGAGACTTACGATGTCGAAAAGAAAGGCATCGCCCTATTGGCAAACGACCTTGAAAACGATCGCTACATCGAAATCTGGGGCATCGTCTTTTCGCAGTTTAACGCCGTCGATGGACATAAGCGCGAAGATTACAAAGAATTGCCGAGCAAAAGCATTGATACCGGCGCCGGTTTAGAGCGCATCGCCTGCGTCTTGCAAGAGACGCCGACCAACTTTGAAACCGACCTCTTTTTTCCACTGATTAAAAAGGCGGAAGAGTTGGCGAGCGAGCCTTATCGCGGCGTCAATCTGACCGCCTACCGCGTCATCGCCGACCACATCCGGACGGTTGTCTTTGCCCTCTCTGACGGCGAACCCTTTTCAAACGAGGGTCGCGGTTATGTACTGCGCCGCGTCTTAAGACGCGCGATGCGCTTCGGCCGCAAGATCGGCATCGACAAGCCTTTCCTTTATACATTAGTGAAGACTGTTGTCGAGATGATGAAAGATTTTTATCCGGAACTAGCTAAACGCCAAGATTATGTCGAAAGAAGCGTTAAAGCCGAGGAAGAAAAATTCCTAAAAACGCTCAAGGGCGGCGAAGTCATGCTTCGCGACATGCTCATCGGTAAAAAGGTCTTAAGCGGCGAGGATGCTTTTCGCCTTTACGACACATTTGGTTTCCCCGTCGAGTTGACGATTGAAATCGCCCAGGAAAGCGGCATCAAAGTCGATTTAGAAGGTTTTAAAGAGGAAATGAATAAGCAAAAAGAACGGGCCCGGCAGGCCAGAAGCGATGAAGGAAGCATGGGACAGCAGCATTCCGATCTCTTAAAATTTGTCGCGCCCAGCATATTCAGTTATGCCGAAGGTGATATTCAAGCCAAGGTTATCGGCCTTTTTGCAAACGGCGGAGCGGTTCAGGACTTAGTCGGAGAAGGCGAAGTCGTTTTCGATGTCACCAATTTTTACGCCGAAAGCGGTGGTCAGATCGGCGATTCGGGCCGCATTTACGGCCTAGATCTCGAAGCGCGCGTTCTCAACACTCGCAAAGCCCCTAATAAACAACATCTTCATGAGGTCAACATTAGTTTCGGCACACTCCATATCGGCGATGTTCTGACTCTTGAAATCGACCATGCCCGGCGTCACTTAACGATGCGCAATCACTCGGCGACGCACCTCTTGCACAGCGTGCTCGCGGGCGTACTCGGCGATCACATCACCCAGCAAGGGTCATTCGTCTCCGATGAATACTTAAGATTTGACTTTTCACACTATGCCAAAATCAGCGATGAACAGCTTTTACTCATTGAAAAACAAGTTAATGAACTGATTGCTTCCTCGCTTAATTCAAATGTCCGCATCTTGCCCCTCAAAGAGGCGGAAAAGACGGGAGCTAAAGCCTTTTTCAGCGAAAAATACGGCGATGAAGTCCGCGTTGTCGCTTTTGGCGATGTCTCGCAAGAGTTCTGCGGCGGCACCCATGTTCACAACACCGAGGAAATCGGACTCTTCGTCATCGAGTCGGAAGAATCAATCGCTGCCGGCGTGCGCCGCATTCAGGCGCGCACGTCGCTCGGCGCCTATCATCTTTTAAAACGGCGCGAAGTTTTACTGCACAAAGCGCAGAACCTCGTCGGAGCTTCTTCAATCCACGAAGTGAGCGACCGCCTCAAAGCAATGCTTAATTACGAACAAGAACTTAAAGAAGAAAATATTCGTTTAACCGATAAAATCGTGGCCGTGACCGCTGATTCGCTTCGGCACAGTATCTCCGTTTACGGAGGTTATCATGTCGTCTTTAAACACTTAACAGGATTAAAGCGCGAAGTGCTTGTCAAAATCGGCGACAATCTTAAAGCTCATTATCAGGATTATGTCCTCGTCTTGGCGGGCGGAGAAAGCGATAATGTCGCCCTCGTCGCCTTTGTCGGAGGCCAAGCCCTGAAAGACGGCGTCAAGGCCGGCGACATCATTCGCGAAATGAGTAAGCAGATCGGCGGCTCAGGTGGCGGACGAGCAGAAATGGCCCAGGGGCAAGGGAAGAATTTAGCGGCTTTATCCAAAGCATTTGATAAAATCAAAGAAAGTTTGAAATGAAGAAGATAATCGCCCTTGATCTCGGCACGAAAACGCTCGGCATCGCCATCACCGATGGCCTTTTAATCGCCGCCCACGGCTATGAGAACTACACCTTTGAAGACGGCAACTATAAAAAGGCCCGCCAGCACGTCTTAGATATCTTAGATAAAGAAGGTGTCGATGAGCTGGCAATCGGCCTCCCGCTCCACATGTCGGGTGCCGCTTCGGCTCGCTCGGAATCGACCCTCCGCTTTCGCGATGACCTCTTAAACGAACGGCCCGATCTCAAAATCGCGATGGTCGACGAACGGATGACGAGCGTCATCGCCAACAAGCGCCTCTTAGAAGCTGACTTATCAAGAAATAAACGCAAGGCCGTCATCGACAAGATGTCGGCGGTCGTCATACTCGAATCATACTTACAAATGAGGGATCAACCATGGATGAACAAGACAAAAAACTCGTAATTCAAGACGAGGACGGAAAGCGCTACGAACGCGAGATTCTCTTCACTTACGAAAACGCGGAAAACCATAAGAAGTACGTCTTCTTTTTCGACCCCAAAGCCAAGGATGAAGAAGTTCAGGTTTTGCGCTACGCTGACGACGGCACGCTCGAAGAGGTCGAAAGCGACGAAGAATACGAGCAATTAGAGGAAGTCTTTAATTCTTATCAGGCCGACGAAGAAGAAAAATAGTTGTATTATTTTTATTATTCTATTTATATAGAAAAGCAGCGTAATTTTTATTGTAGCAATCTCGGGATGATGTTGTTATAATCTAATTCGCTGACAAAGAGGTAGCACATATGGTAGACAATAAACTCATTTTAACAAAAGATGGCGTCAAGAAGCTCAAAGAAGAACTCCGCCACTTAATCGACGTCGAGCGCCCGGAAGTCATCGAACAATTAACCTTTGCTCGCTCGCAAGGCGATCTGAGCGAAAATGCCGATTACGATGCCGCTCGCGTCCGCCAGGCCGAAATCGAAGGACGCATTAAGCAAATCGAAGATATTTTAGCGACCGCCAAAGTTATCAAAGATAAGCCCAAAAATACGAAATGCGTGACGATCGGTTCGAAAGTCCACATTCGCGATTTGGGACTTAACGCCGAAAAGGTATATACGATCGTCGGGACCGTCGAAGCCGATCCGTTTGCCGGACGCATTTCCAACGATTCGCTATTGGGAAGCGCCTTGATCGGCAAGCAAGTCGGCGATATGGTGACGGTGAAGACGACCAAGCCTTACGAAGTCGAAATCCTGCGCATCGATAACGCTTAAATAAGACAAAACTCTAAACGAAGCGGAAGGTAACTTCCGTTTTTTTATTGTTTGGAAGTTATTGCTTTCTTCTTGCTTATAAATCGGTAGGAGGAAATTTATGATTAAAATCATCATCGGCGTCATCGTTGCCGCCATCATCTTAATCGTCATCTTGCAAAGCATCGATCCCGATGTCGGAGGAGGCACGACGAACACCGCCGAAGTCTATGAGATGCTGACCGTCTCCGTCTCCGGTGAAGTCGTCAAACCGGGGACTTATATCTTAGAACTCGATACGGACCTGGCCGATTTGATCGACGCGGCTTCGGGCGTGACGAGCAACGCCGACGAATTGGCGTTTGACCTAACTTATTTATTAGAGAACAATCAGTCCTTTTACATCGCTCCCAAATACGACATGAGCGATGTGTGCGCAATCGAGCCGATTAACAAAGTTAATATCAACACCGACAGCAAGGAAACACTCATGAGTGTCAACGGTTTTGGCTCGGCCATTTCCGATGCTGTCATCGCCTATCGCGCCGACCACCAGTTCAAGCGCATAGAAGATATCAAAAATGTCTCCGGCATCGGCAACGCGACATTTGAAAAAATTAAAAACTACATCACGATCCGCTCGGCATGATCGCCTTTCTGATCCTTTCTTGTCTCGTCCTGGGATTATGGCTTTTCCGGATGCCGTGGCCCGCTTCGCTTATTCTTCTTCTCATCGGTGTCGGCTTTGCTTTTTATCGCTTTAAAGGACGAGGCTTGCTCATCTTTGTTCTCGCGACGATGGGCGGCTGGGCCATTACTAATCTCGATCGCATTGAACCGCCGAACCAAGAGACCTATCGGGGGTTTGTCGTCTCCAGCAAAGAAAATTACTTCCTTATTCAAAGTGGCGCTCACAAGTTTTACGTTCAGGAGGACGATAATCATCGCGAACTCGGCGACTACCTAGAAATTGATGGCTATCTTAAGTCGTTATCGTTTCCCGCCTATGAAAGCCGCTTTGATTTTCAGGGTTATTTAAATGACAAGGGTGTCTTCCATGAGTTGAGGGTTTTAAAAACCGAGGTTCTTTTTACTAATCCCTTGCGCCTGAATGCCCGCAAGGATGCCTTTTTAAATAACTTTGATGATACGAGTGCCGATGCGATTGACGCCCTGCTTTTTTCGCGGAAAAATTACGAAGCCGCAATGATTCAAAACGCCGAGGCGATGAACATCCTTTTTCTCTTTTCCATGTGCGGTATCTATCTGCGCTTGGCAATGTCGATATGCGAATACTTTCTGAAGCTGAAATTGACCGACAAGGCCGCGCGGATAACAACCTTAATTCTCCTCCTTCCGCTTTTTCTTTTAGGTCTTGAAAAAATGTCGACCCATCGCTTGTTTTTAAGTTATGGAGGGCGAATTATCAACGACTATTTTCTTAAGAAAAAAGTATCATATCTCACCCTTTTGTCCACCTTGGCCCTGGGGTTTCTTGCCCTCGACTTTCACGCAGCTTTTTCCTTGGCTTTTCTCCTCGGTTTCGGCCTTTCCGCGCTTATCGTTTTTTTACGATCGGCAATGCGTCGCTTCAAGCGCAAATACCGGCGGCTGGTGACGGGGCTTTTCATCTTCCTTTTCTTAGTTCCGGTTCACCTTTCGATGAGTGCCGAACTCCACTTTCTGCAAATTCTTTTTCAATATATTGCTCTCCCGCTCAACGCTTTCTTCTTTTTTGCCGCCGCCACCTCTTTTTACACATGGCCGATGCGCCATCTCCTGCCTTTTTTGGCGCGACTAATGACCTCGGTTTATACCTTTCTCAGGAAAGTCGACATCGTCATGATTGTCGGCGAACCGCCTCTATTTTTGTATTTTGTTTATTACGGACTCTATTTTTATATCCCCTATCTTTTGGAAAGCCATCGGCAAAGCGACGCGAAAAAAGTTGCCGTGGCTCTGTCTTCTTGCCTCGTCTTAGCCGCTCTTCCGATTCATAACTATCTCGGTGAAGCCATCCATTTTATCAATGTCGGCCAGGGCGACGCGATTCTCGTCCAAACGCGCGGCAAAAATGTCCTCATCGACACCGGCGGAAACAAGTCGTTCGACATGGCAAAAGAAGTCCTCATTCCTTTCTTTAAAAAGAAAAGAGTTTATAAACTCGATTATTTAATCACGACTCATGACGATTTTGATCATCGCGGCGCGGCACCGTCTTTGCTTGAAAACTTCCGCGTCGAACATATCGTGGCAAACGCTCACGCCTTTCCACTCGCGCTCGGAACTACCATTTTCCGAAATCTCAATGATACTTTATCGGCCGATGAAAACGACAACTCGCTCGTTTTGACTTTTACCCTTCTAGACAAAGAGTGGCTCTTGATGGGTGACGCCTCCAAAACGGTTGAAGAACGAATAATCAGTCGCAATCCGAATCTCAATATCGATTATCTGAAAATCGGCCATCACGGATCAAATACTTCAACGGGTGAAAGTTTTTTAAGACACACAACACCTGAGGAAGCGATCATCTCCGTCGGAAGCGACAATTATTATGGTCATCCCCATCAGGAAGTCATCGCTTTGCTCCATCGCTATGACATCACCATCCGCCGGACCGATCTCGAAGGAACGATTTCGTACTCATCGGCTCTCTTTTGATATATAATCAAAGCAAGATGATTTTTCTAATTGCCGGCTCACAATCGCCAATTCTCAAAAAGCAGTTGAACCGCTTGCTCGGCGAGCGGCTTTCAGCCATCGACGATTTCAATCTCTCGCGCCTGGATGGACGTGAGGTTCTCGCTCAAGATATCGCCTATGAGGCGAGCTTGCCTGCCATCGGCGCGCCGCGCAAGGCCGTCGTCATCGAAAACCCCTATTTTCTTTTAAAGGATAAGGGCAAGAATAAAATCGATAAAGAGCAGAAGTATCAACCTTTGGTTGAAATCATCGAAAATCCCAACGAGGAAATCGATCTCATCTTCGTTTCTGACAGCGTTAATCTCGATGAAAAGAGTGAAGTTGTCAAAGCCATTAGAAAAAAGGGTGAGATCAATATCATCCCCGAACTCGATGCCAGCCGCTGGTTTCAATACGGCAAGTCATATTTTCGCAGCCAAAAAGCCATCATCGACAATGACGCCCTCCGCGAGTTGATCGAACGTGTTAATGGTGACCTGAACGCGTTTATCAACGAAGCAAATAAGCTCATTTTGTATAAAAATCAAATCAACCTCATCGATGTGACGCTGATGGTGTCTAAACCCCTTGAAAACAATATTTTCGCGATGACAAAAGCTCTTTTTCGCGGCGATAAGGCCGCGGCTTTAGACATCTTCTCCGATCTCAGGACGAACAATGTCGAGCCAATCACGCTCGTGTCTATGCTGGCCAACCAGTTTCGCCTGATGAGCCAGATTCGCTATCTCGACGCTCAGGGATACTCCTTAGGAGAGATTGCCAAGCGGCTCGGAATGCCGGATTTTCGCATCCGCATGTCGCTTCAAGACTCCAAGAAACTCTCGCGCTTTGCCATCACCCGCAACCTCGATACTTTGTATAATCTTGATCTCAACATAAAAAGCGGTCTCATCGACCGCTATTATGCTTTTGAGCTGTTTATTCTTAATTTCGCTTAAGCTTGTAAAGAATTGAAAAGCGTTTGAAGATGACTCTTTTGACGGGCTCCGGCATTTTTGTGCATGACATTTTTGCTGACGGCCTGATCGATTAAAGAGACGCTCTTAGCGAGTTCTTCCTTGGCTTTGACGGCGTCTTTGGCGTCGACAGAAGCCTTGAATCTCTTGACTTGAGTTCTGACTTTGCTGCGAAAGGCTTGATTGCGGATGCGGGCCTTTTCATTCGTGCCAATACGTTTAATCTGTGATTTAATTTGTGCCATTTTATTACCTCTTAACGCTAAAACTATATCAAATACCTTCAGTGATGACAATATAAATATTGTTATTCGTTCCGCTCGTTATTTGCTCTTCTTGCCGCGGTAAGTCAAGACCATCTCGGCAAAATCGTTGACCGAGACGAGCAAGCCGTATTTTTCTTCGGCGATTTTGATTCCGAAATAATCTTCGATCTCGCCGACGAGTTGGACATAGCTCATCGAATCGCCACCGAGTTCATTGACCCAGTGCTCGCTGTCGCCGACTTTAAAGATCGGAAGGAGCAAAACTTTCGAGAATATTTCGCGGACCGATTTGACGATCGGTTCGACGACGCTTGATTCGAAGCCATCAAAGGTCTTGACGGCCTTCTTCTCATTCATGTCGAGGAAGAATTCCGGTTTAGCTTTGAGCAGGTCTTTGACTTGAAAGCGGCGGACTTTGAGATTGTTGGAAATCGGAAGCTTATCCTTGATGACAAAGACATCCTGGACGCGTTTCTCATTAGATAGTCCGACGTTGATTTCCTGAACTTTGTCTTTTAAAAGCGCGAATTCCTCAGTCGATATCTCATTATCGACTTCGAGGATTAAGGTTATCGTCTCGTCCGAGGACTTGCCCTTGCGGACGCCGACGACACAAGTGTTGCTGACATGGGGAATCGATTTAAAGTAAGATTCGATTTCATCGGGATAGACATTTTCGCCGTTGGCGTTGATGATGATATCTTTTATCCGGCCCTTGATGTAGTAATTGCCGCTTCCATCGCGAAAGACGATGTCGCCGCTTCTTAAGAAGCCGTCTTCGAGATCCGGGGCTTTTTCGACGCCGCCGACAATCTCGCGGACGTGTGTGATGTTCGATTTGATAAGCAGCTCGCCGAGGTTGACTCCGCTCGTCTTCTCATCGGTGGGGGCGATTTTATAAGTGACGCCTTCAAACGGGCGGCCGATCGAACTCTTCAGGCGGTCTTCGACGCGCGGCGAGAGCTCGACGCTGGTGACGCCGACTTCGGTCATGCCATAGCCGTTATAGAGGGGGTAGCCGATGCCATTGATGATGTTCATCGTCTTTTCGGAGATGTAGCCTCCGCCCGAGATGCAGTATTTGACTTTGGAGCCAAAGATATTTTTCTGAACGGCCGCCAGGGCGATTGGAGTGGCGGCTAAACCGGCTTCAAAAGCCGAAATCTTGTGGGTATTGTACGCGATCATGCGATCGAGCAAGGCGACTTTTTTTGGTCCCTCCAGGGCGACTTTACGGACGATATTCTGCGCGAGCGAATCCCAGAATAAGGGGACGCAGTAGATGTGCGTGGCGCTTAGTCTCTGGGCTGTCGTCAGCACTTCGGCCGGAGACAGAGTCTTGATAAAGATGATGTTTTTGCCAAAGAAGGTATACCACAAAAAGACGGCTACAAAGCCGAAGATGTGGTGGAATGGCAAAAGTGCCATAATATTGATCGGACCCGGATGCATAATATCTTTTGTCGTCTCGGGCATGCCGTAGGCGGCGTAGATCTGGTGGCATAAGTTATTGCCGTTAAAAACCATCATCTTGGCTTCGCCGGTCGTCCCGCTCGAGCAGAAGATGACTTCGTTAGCCCACATTTCGGCGAATTTATAGTTGGCTTCTTTTTCTTCGATTTCGCTGATCGTAAAGCGCGGGACGCTGTATTCGTGAATCTCATCGCAGACGATAGCTTTGGCGTTGGCCTGCTTGAGAAGCAAGTCGGTGTTGGCTTTGGGGAGGCGGGCATCAATCAATAAGACGCGATAACCGCAGCTTAAAAGCGCCCAGAACAGATGAATCCACGTCGGAGAATTTTTCATCTTGAGGGCGACGATTTCTTTTTTGGTGATATTCGCGAGGACGATGTCGAGTTTTGAAGCTAATTTAAAGGTGATGGTCCGGTACGTTTCGTAGTTATAGCGAACGATGCGGTTTTTATCGTCGATATAAGAGATGGCCGTGTCATTGCGGTGCTTGTCGATCGCCATTAAAAAAATATCTTGCATCGTTCGCGCGGTCTTCAAGAGGTCGGCTACCGAGGCAAAATACCGTCTTATCTTATTATAATCAGAATACATTGCTTATGCTCCTTTCGCATACAACACAATATATTCTAAAAGAATTATAAATTAAAGTATACTACTTTATGATTTTGACACCTGATGGTACATCGGCACGAACGACGGCGTTGACGCCAATTTTGGCATTATCCCCTACTGTTATATTTCCTAATACTTTGGCACCGGCTCCGATGACGACATTATTGCCAATCGTCGGATGGCGCTTGACTTTTTTCGACGAGACACCGCCCAAAGTCACCTGATGGTAAAGGGTGACGTTATCGCCGATAATCGTCGTTTCGCCGATGACGACACCGGAACCGTGATCGATGAATAGATTGCGGCCGATGGTCGCGGCCGGATGAATTTCGATCCCGGTGCGGCACTTGACCATGCACATGATCCACTCGCCGATAAACTTAAGATGGAGCTTGGTCCAAAACCAGTGAGCGAGGCGATAGTATCGAAGGGCAATGACCGAAGGATAAAGGAAAAAGATTTGAAAGTTGTGGCGCGCCGCCGGATCGCGGCGCTTGATCGAGGCATAATAGCCCTCGGGCTTTTCTTTTTTAGTTTTCATAGGCGCCTGTCGAGATGTATTTGGCCCCGCCATCGGGAGCCACTGTCAGTATAACAGCATTTTTGACTTGGTCGGCAACTATTTCGCTGGCTAAGATGGCCGCGGCGCTCGAGATGCCCAGAAAGAGACCCTGCCGCGCCAATAACTTAGCTTTGTTCATGGCATCGGCGCTGGCGATCGAGATGATGCGATCGACTTCTTTGGTCTCGAGAAGCGGTGGAACAAAACCGGCGCCGATTCCCTGTATTTTGTGAGGTCCTTTAGGAAGACCTTGCAAAACGCTCGATTCGAATGGTTCGACGGCGATGATTTTTAAATTGGGATAGCGTTTGCGGATGATGCGGGCCAGGCCGGTCAGAGTGCCGCCCGTTCCGACGCCGAGGACGAGATAATCAAGTTTGGGAAAGTCGCGCAGTATTTCTTCCGCCGTCGTCTTCATGTGGGCTTCGGGATTGGCGTGATTGCGGAACTGGTCGATGTAGACATAGCCTTCCTGCTCCATCTCTTTGGCTTTGGCGATGGCTCCCGTCATGCCGAGGGCGGCCGGGGTCAGGATGATATGAGTGCCATAGGCGCGAAAGAGATCGACGCGCTCCCTGGACATGTTTTCGGGCATGACCGCCGTAAACGAGATGCCTTTGCTGGCCAGGACGAATGATAATCCGATGCCGGTGTTGCCCGAGGTCGCTTCGACGACCTTGCTCGCGCCGTTTAAAAGGCCGCGTTCCACCAGATCGTTGACCATGCTTAAAGCGATGCGGTCTTTGACGGAACCGCCGGGGTTGAACATCTCGAGTTTGACATAGAGTTGATTGTTGTTTATCGATGGCAATTGCAGGTGCGGCGTATTGCCGATTAATTCGGTGATATGATTGTAAATCATTGTGAAGGGCTCCTTAGTTGTCTATAATAATATATTAGTTGATTTAGTATAACAAACGAAACGATATGAGGTGCTTTAATGAATAAAAAAGATTACCGACTGATATTTATGGGGACGCCCGAAATCGCCGCCTTCGTCTTTGAAAGCATGATTCAGGACGGCTATCATTTTGTCGGTTTGATCGCCCAGAGCGATTCGCCACAGGGTCGCAAAAACATCTTGACGAAAGTCCCGACAAAAATCGTCGCCGAGAAATACGGCATTCCCGTCTTTCAGCCCGAGAAAATCCGCCTTGACTACGAATTTGTCAAAGCGTTAAAACCCGATTTAATCGTCACCTTTGCCTATGGCCAGATCATTCCGCAGGGATTGCTTGATATTCCGCGTTTAGGCTGCCTGAATCTCCATGGTTCAATCCTGCCTAAATATCGCGGCGCGGCCCCCATTCAAAGAGCGATTATGGCCGGTGAAACCAAGACCGGCATCACCTTGATGGAGATGATTGACAAAATGGACGCCGGCAAGATGTATGCTAGAGCATATGTTGAAATTTTGCCCGATGATAATCACTCGACTCTATCATTAAAAATGGCTAGGGCAGCCGCGCAGTTGATTCGCGAAAAATTGCCTCTTTATCTTCTCGGTCAGCTACCCGGTCAGGCGCAAGACGAGAGCCTGGTGACATTTGCCAATAAAATCAAGCCTGAAGATGAGAAAATTGCTTTAAGTCTCTCGGTCGTCGCTTGTGTTAATTACATTCGCGCCTTAAGTGAAGCGCCGGGCGCCTTTCTTTTGCTCAATGGACAAAAGTTAAAAATATACCAAGCCGCTTATCATTCATCGGATGTCGGCGGCGAACTCGGCGCGATTGTCGACACTAGAGGTGGCGTCATCGTTCAGCTTCACGATGGGCAGATCGCTTTGCTCGACGTCCAGCTTGAAGGGCGCAAGCGACTGAAATACAAGGATTTTATTAACGGCCAGAAAAATCTTATCGGGTCAGTTTTAAGTTAATATGGATAACCGCCTCAAGCTTTCCGTCCATCAACTAGTTGATTTTGTCTTGCGGACCGGCGATATCGACAACCGCATCTTCAATCGCAGCTCGATGAATGAAGGCACGCGCATTCACGCCTTTTATCAGAGCAAACAAGGCGTAAATTATCTATCGGAATACCTGCTGGGCGGCACCTTTTACAACAGCGGTTACACTATTTTCCTCGAAGGCCGGGCTGACGGCATCATCATCGACGGCGCTTTTGCCATCATTGATGAGATTAAATCGACGGTGGTGGAACTCGAGGATTATCACGCCTCGCAAGAGGCCTGGCACGTCGGGCAGGCGCAGTGCTATGCCCTGATGTACGCCCTAGAAAAAAATCTTGATAGAGTCGGCGTGCGCCTTACTTATATTCACCAAAGCAAAGATGAAAAGCTAATCAAAAACTATGTTTTCAGCCGGGCCGAACTCGAAGAAAAAGTCGCTTCTTATCTCGAATCATACCTGGCTTTTTATGCGATTATCATGCGCCGCATCGAAAAGCGCAATGAGACAGCCGGCACGCTCAGTTTCCCCTTTTTAAACTTTCGCAAGGGGCAGAGGGAACTGGCCAAATATGCCTATGGCATCGCCAAGAACGGCGGCACTCTCTTCGCCGAGGCTCCAACCGGTATCGGCAAGACGATTTCGACACTTTATCCTTTCGTCCGTTCATTTAGCGATGGCGTCAATGAGAAAATCTTTTATCTGACGGCTAAAAACTCCGGCAAGGAAGCGGCCTTACAAGCTGTCGAACTGATGAAATCAAAAGGCATCAAACTGAGCGAAGTGCTCGTCACGGCCAAAGACAAAATATGCTTTTGCCCAGGCAAAGCCTGCAATCCCGATGAGTGCCCTTTTGCCAAGGATTACTACACAAAAATACGCGATGTTCTGACGAAGTCGCTGGCCCGCTACGATACCTTTGATTCATCAAGGGTGAGTCGGATTGCCGCCGCTCATCACATCTGCCCTTTCGAATTGCAGCTCGACCTCTCGCTCTATGTCGACGTCATCATCTGCGATTACAACTATCTGTTCGATCCTCTCGTCTATTTTCGCCGCTACTTCGATAACGACGCCTCACGCATGCTCGCGCTTATTGATGAAGCTCACAATCTCGTCGACCGCGGCCGCGATATGTATAGCGCCTCCCTTGATTCAGCCTCTTTTGAAAAAGCCCGCAAAGCGGTTCGTAAACTCGATCATAAAAAATATAAAAACGCCAGCAAGCGCATCGCCAAACTCTTCAATGAGTTAAAAGAAAATAGCCCGATCGGCGAGACGGTGCTAGCTAACTTCGATGCCAAGATTATCCGGGCGATGGAGGCTTATCTCCTCGCCACGCAGGATATCAACCGCAATCATCACGATCATGTCGACGAGGATTTCCGGCAGTTTTTCCTCGATATCAACCGCTTTCTAAAAATTTACGAATTCGTCGATGATAGTTTTACCCTCTATGTCACAAACACTAACGATAAAATCGTTAAGATTAGCATTTTCTGCCTGGATCCCAGCCGCCATCTGGCGCGCAGTTTAGGGCAGGTCAAAGGGCGCATCCTCTTTTCGGCGACCTTATCACCCCATGAATACTATGTCGATGTCATCGGTGGTCGCAAGGAAGATCCGGTCCTGCTTCTTCCTTCGCCTTTTGAGGCTGATAACCTCCTCTTGATGATCGCTCCGACGGTATCCATCAAGTATAAGAATCGGGCCGATACTTATAAAGTGGTGGCCGAATACATCGAAAATTTCGTCTCTCACAAAATGGGCAACTATCTGATTTACGCACCCAGCCACGCCTATTTGGCTGAGTTGGTCGAGCATTTAAACTTTCCCGATGATTATGATGTCTTTGTCCAGCTTCGCGAGATGGATGACCTCGATAAAGAAAGATTCCTCGAGCGCTTTCAGCTAAATCCGAGCAAGACGACAATCGGCATCGTCGTCGTCGGGGGCGTTTTCGGCGAGGGCATCGACTTGGTCGAAGACCGGCTGATCGGCGTCGCCGTCATCGGGGTCGGCTTGCCGCAGCTCGGCTTTGAGCGCGATCTGATCCGCGACTATTTCGATAAGCGCGGGCAAAAGGGCTACGAATATGCCTATGTCAACCCCGGCATGAACCGCGTCATGCAGGCGGTGGGCCGCGTCATCCGCAGCGAAAAAGACCGGGGGATGGCTCTTTTGATCGACGACCGTTTCCTCAACGCCCGCTATCGCGACTTATTTAAACACGAATGGTCGCATTACGATGTCGTGATATCACCGGAAGATATGGCTTTAAGCATCACTTCTTTTTGGAAAAAAGCATGAAGTTTTAAAACTTCTTGCTATAATATCACGGAAGATAAAATTATGACCTACGATCAAAGCCGCATTCGCAATTTCTCCATCATCGCCCACATCGACCACGGGAAATCGACCCTCGCCGATCGCATTTTGGAATTGACCAACACAGTTGAGAAACGGCAGATGAAAGAGCAGCTCCTCGACAATATGGACCTTGAGCGCGAGCGCGGAATCACGATTAAATTAAACGCCGTCTCGCTCAAATACAAAGCCGATGATGGCATCACTTATGATTTCAATCTCATCGACACGCCAGGGCATGTCGACTTCACGTACGAAGTATCTCGTTCTTTAGCGGCGTGCGAAGGCTGCCTTTTAGTCGTCGATGCGACGCAGGGCGTCGAAGCGCAGACGCTCGCCAACGTTTATCTGGCCGTCGATAACGATCTGACCATCGTTCCCGTCATCAACAAAATCGACCTTCCCAGCGCCATGCCGGAAGTCGCCCTTGATGAAATCAAGAATCGAATTGGCATTCCCGTCGAAGAAGCCTTATTAATCTCGGCCAAGACCGGTCAGGGCATCAAAGGCGTCCTCGAGGCCATCGTCAAGCACATTCCATCTCCCGGCGGCGATAACAGCGCTCCTCTTCAGGCTCTCATCTTCGATTCTTACTACGATTCATATCGCGGTGTCATCGCTCTCGTTCGCATTAAAAACGGACAAGTCAGAGCCGGCGATCGCATTCGCTTGATGTCGACGGCAAAGGACTATTTGGTCACCGAGGTGGGATTCCACGCTCCTTACGAAGTAAAGTGCGAGAAACTGATGACCGGTCAAGTCGGTTATATCGCCGCCCAGATCAAAGACATCAAAGATATTTTCCCCGGCGACACGATCACTCTCGTCGATAATCCGGCCAAAGAAGCTTTGCCGGGCTACCGGCGCATCAACTCAATGGTTTTCTGCGGTCTTTATCCGGTCGACAGCAAAATGTATCTCGATTTAAAGGATGCCTTAGAAAAATTAGCGCTTAACGATTCATCGTTAATCTTTGAACCGGAAACCTCACAAGCCCTCGGCTTCGGCTTTCGCTGCGGCTTCCTCGGACTTCTGCACATGGATGTCGTTCAGGAGCGGCTCGAGCGCGAATATGGCCTAAATCTCATTTTAACGGCCCCCAGCGTCGTCTATCGCATCAATCTGACCGATGGTTCGACCATCACCCTCGACAACCCTTCAAAGCTCCCGGAACCGACTTTAATCGAATCGATCGAGGAACCATATGTCAAAGCCGCGATTATGACGCCGAAAGAGTATATCGGTCCGATCATGGAGCTCTGCCAGGAAAAGCGCGGCATATATATCGACCTCGAATACTTCGACGACACGCGCATGATTCTCAACTACGAACTTCCGTTGCTCGAAATTATTTATAATTTCTTTGATAAGTTAAAAAGCTTTACGCGCGGTTATGCATCATTTGACTACAGCCTCAGCGACTACAAAGCCTCGCGCCTTGTCAAGTTGGACATTTTGCTAAACGGCAATGTCGTCGATGCTCTATCAAGCATCATCCATCGCGATTCGGCTTTTAACCGCGGCAACTCGATCGTGCGCAAGCTTAAGGGCATCATCCCGCGCCAGCAATTCGAAATTCCGGTGCAGGCCGCCATCAACGGCAAAGTCATCGCCCGCGCCGATGTTAAAGCCGTCCGCAAAGATGTTTTAGCCAAGTGTTACGGTGGCGATATCAGCCGCAAACGCAAGCTTCTCGACAAACAAAAAGAAGGCAAGAAGCGGATGAAAACGATCGGTAGTGTCGAAGTTCCGCAAGAAGCGTTTATGACGATATTATCTATAGATGACGAATAATTTAGCATAAGTTTAGTATATATTTAGTGAATTTTCTTGAACATTTTTGCTCGTCCTTATAAGATAAAGGCGAGGACAACATTATGGCAAACTCAGATTTATCCGTCCGCTTCACCGACGAGACATATGCGACGCGCAGCGATGTCATGCGCGCTTTAAACACCAGCCTCATCGATTCCATATGGCGCAACATCGAAGAGTATCGCAGCCGCTTCAGCCGCATCTTATCTCTTAGAGATATAGCAAAGCGTCCCTTTCGCGTGACTTTCACGCCGAACATCACTGATAAAATTACGGGTCTAGAGCGAAAATTCGCTCGCGCCATGAGCCAGTTCAGTCAGCTCGACCGCAACGACTCCGAGCGGGTGGCGATTCAAAAGGAGAGCTACCGCAAGATTCTCGCCTACCTCGCCCAGAAGAACAATATCGTGGCCACCGATGTCGATATCATGGCCATCGTCACCGATCAGAATTTCAATTCTGCCCATCAAGGCCTCGTCGATTATTACAAGACTTTACGGCATTTTGAACAATATCATCACGATCCGATCGATGATAATTTTCTCGCCGATTTTTTAGCGCGTTTCAAGGGCGAGGATGAACTCGTCAGCTTCTACCGCGAAAAAGACTATGCCCGTCCATATCAGACTGTCATCGGCAAAGAATATGATTTTGCGCCGGCGGCGACGATTGAATTTTTGATGAACGATCTCTTCGATTTTATTAATAATAGCGAGATTAGCTTCGTCGTCAAAGCCGTGGCGGCATACTATTTTATTGACTATGTCAAACCTTTCGAAAATCACAATGAGGAAGTCGCCATCATCCTCGCCAAGAGCATCTTGGCTCACAACGATATCGGCGATGTCAGCGCCTTTCTTCCTCTCGAGGCCCTCTTCGCCATGCGCAATGAAAACTTCCGCAAGATTTTTCTCGAGGTGCAGAAAACTAACGATTTGACTTACGCTTTATTAGCGGTTATCGATCTCGTATTAAACGAGGTTCAGAATTTTTTAGACTTGATCACGCAAGTCAAGATGACGGAAGTCAAAAAAGAATATCGCTCCCTCGGCAGCGAACTTCCCGCCGCCAAACCGGCAAGCGAGCCCAAACCGGAACCGAAAGCGGTCGTTAAAGAAGAGCCGGCGGTGGCGTCGAAAGGCGAAAAAGTCCGCCCTGCCGAAGTTGTCGCCGTGCCGCAACCCCTCGAACTTCCAAGGGAAGAAGATGTCAAAAGCATCATCAAAAATCTCCTTGAATCAAATCCGTTGCTACGGCCCAAACAAGCTGAATTCTACGCTCGCCATCGCACCCTCGGTAAGTACTACACGATTTCGATGTATAAAAAAGAGATGGATGTCGTCTATGAGACGGCGCGAACTTCGATGGACAATTTGGCTCAACTCGGTTATTATCGTCGTGAGAATGTCAAAAATAAGTTCGTCTACACTCCGATAAAAAAGTAAATTGAGGCATCAACTATGGAATCATTATTCGTCGTCTTAGCATCTGCCGGATGGGAAACTCCGGTCATCCTCTTCTCCCTCCTGGGCTTTTTTGGACTCGTCGTCCTCGGCGTCATCTTTGCCAAGAGGCACATCAAAGGTTTACAAAGTAAAGATGATCAGCCCATCGACGAGGAAAAAGCGATTGAGGAAGAATTAAAGCGCGTTCTTGAACCGATTGAAGATGAAAAGATTCAAGAGGAAATGGCGAAGGCCAAACATGAGAAAGAACCCGATGCCGACAAAGATAAGTCCCAAGGCTAATTCCCTCTACATCCACATCCCTTTTTGCCATCATCTTTGTCATTACTGCGACTTTCCGAAGTTGCTCTATGATGAGAAAATGGCTTTTTCTTATCTCGACCAGCTGTGTAAAGAGCTCGACTCGTATCACATCGATAAAGTCGCGACGATTTATGTCGGCGGGGGCACGCCGAGCGCTTTACCTGATGCATTATTTGATAAGTTATTGGACAAAATTGCACCTCTTCTAAAAGAAGACGGAGAATTCAGTGTTGAATTAAATGCCGAAAGCACGACACAAGAAAAACTGCTGATCATGAAACATCGCGGCGTGAACCGCCTCTCGATCGGCGTCCAGTCGACCGACGATCAAATCCTGGCGAGCCTGAACCGAAAGCACAGTTTTGAAGATGTTAAAAAAATAGTCAAACTCGCACGCGCAGTCGGTTTTAATAATATTAACCTCGATTTGATATACGGTGTGCCTTCGCAAAGCGAAAATATTTTGAAGCTCGATCTCAAACGCCTTCTTGCTTTACATCCGGAGCATCTTTCAATCTATTCGCTCACCGTTCATCCCGGGACGATTTTCTTCTTAAAAGGGATAGCTGAGCAAGACCAAGACTTATCGCGCGATCATTACGACATTATCCTTCGCGAGCTGCGCAAGAAAGGTTATACCCGTTACGAGGTGTCCAATTTTGCCAGGCCGGGTTTCTTCTCGCTGCATAATCAAACCTACTGGCATAATGAAGAATACTACGGCGTCGGTCTCGGAGCCTCGGGCTTTGTCGGCGGAGTACGCTACGACAATACGCGGAATCTGAGCAAATATCTCGCCGGGGCATATCGTCAGAGCGAAGAACACCTCACACTTGAAGATGACGAAAAATATTTCTGGATGCTTAATCTACGATTAGAATCCGGATTTGCCATAAAAGATTATATTAAGAGATATGGAGAGGAAATGTTAAATGCTCGTCTTTATCTTTTGCAGGATGCCATCAAGAACGGATTGATGATAAAATCGGAGGAGCAAATTCGCCTTTCTGATGACGGATTGATGATTTTGGATCGAATTTTGCTTACAATAATATAGTTATGGAAATCGCCCGTTACGAAAAACGCATTATCGCCTACCTGATCGACCTTATTTTGGCTTTCGCGCCCCCTCTGGCCGCCGCCATCGTCGTCTATTTCCGTCTCCCCCCTAATTTTGATCTGCCTCTTTATTTCTATTTCCTCGGTGTTGAAATCGCCTCTTATCTCTTATTTATCATCTTCTCTTTCTTCTTTATCATCATCTCCAAAGGTTTCACTTTCGGATCGCTGATCATGGGCATTAAAATCATGCATCCCAACCGCATTCCCTTAACCGCCCGCGATGCATTTCTCCGCGGGGTGACGATCGGGGTCTTGCCGATGGTTCTCGCCAATGCCGTCTACATGTTGGCGATTCACACCGAACGGACTATCTTTGATCGCATCACGGAAACGGTCGTCGTCGATTATCGACATCGCTAATAACTAATTTCACTATTAACCACACTTGTGTGGTTTTCTTTTTGCTCAATTTTAGCACTTATTACTTGACAGTGCCAAAAGACTCTTTATAATATAGTTAGCACTCAGGCTACAAAAGTGCTAATCAAGGAAAAAACAATGAACCGCCGCGATAAAATATTAAAACTGATTGTCGATCACTTCATCAAGACGGCTCAGCCCGTCGGAAGTCAGACGCTGCTCGATGAATACCATTTAGAATATTCGTCGGCGACCATCCGCAACGAGATGAACGCTTTAGAGGTCGACGGTTTTATCGAAAAACCCCACACTTCGAGCGGTCGCGTGCCTTCCAGCAAAGGCTATCGCTATTATGTCGATAATTTGCGTGAAAGCTCGCTTGATGAGGAAATCAAACATCGCATTCAAACCGTTTTGGATCATAAAGTCCAGTCCGCCGAAGAGGTGATAAAGGAATCGTGCGAGATCTTGTCGCACATGACTAATCTCGTCAGCGTCGTCTTAGGTCCCAATGCCCAAGAGGAAAAGCTTGTCAACTTACAGATTATCCCAATCGGTGAGCGCTCGGCGACGGCGGTGTTCGTCACCGATACCGGCTATGTCGAAAACAAGACCTTCAATGTCGGCGAAAAGATTAAACTCGAAGATGTCCAATCATGCGTCAAGCTTCTCAATGACCGTCTCGCCGGCACGCCGATCTCTGAATTAGTCATCAAAATGCAGGCCATTAAGCCATTAATCAGCGATTTGATCGTCGGGCATGATATTTTATATCAAGCGATGCTCGAGGCCTTCCTGCGCTTCGCTTCCGACCGCTTGAGTCTATACGGCCGCGACCGCCTGCTCGATCAGCCTGAATATTCAAAAGATATTAATAAATTAAAAAAGATGATGAAGATGCTCAGCTCCCCCGATATGCTCAGGGACATCGCCGAGCAAGGCGACAGCGAGATGACGATTCGCATCGGCGAAGACGATAACGATCTTGAAGATGTCGCGGTCGTCTCGGCCAAACTCAAAGTCCCCGGCCAGAAAGAAGGCAGTATCGCCATCGTCGGCCCGCGGCGCATGGACTACGCGAAGGTCATCAATTATCTCGAATATGTCGTCGCTTCGATTGAAAAGCATTTCGAGGAACAAGATATAAAGGAGCCAGCACCGGCAAAGGAGGAAGACGATAAATGGAAAAAGAATTAAAACCGGCAGAAAAAAAAGACGTCAAAGCCGAAGAAGAAGGCAAGGATAAAGAGCCGCGGTCATTCCGCCACAAATTAGAAGTTAAGGAAGCGGAAATCGAAAAATGGAAGGCTGACGCCAATCATTGGAAGAACGAATACTACCGCGGCTATGCCGATACCCAAAACCTCAGAAAAGCGCTTGAGCGCGAACTCGGAGAAGGGCTCAAATACCGCGCCGAAGGCTTCGTCGCCGAACTGCTTCCGATTCTCGACGGCTTCTACTTCGCGTTAGCGATGGAACCGGCTAATCCCGAAATCAAAAATTACCTGGTCGGATTCCAGTACATCTATCAAAATCTTCTCGCCGTCTTAGAAAAAGAAGGCGTCAAAGAAATCGCGCCGAAAGAGGGAGACCCCTTCGATGTGCGCACCATGCACGCTATGGAAGCCGAAGAGCGGGAAGGACAGCCCAATTTGGTCGTCCGCGTCCTCAATAAAGGCTACAAATTAAAAGATCGCCTCATCCGTCCGGCGAATGTCGTCGTCAGCAAAGCTAAGGCTGCCGAAGTCAAAAAAGAAGAAGACGGAGCCACGAATAAGGAAGATGGCGTCAAAAAAGACGCTTAATCATAGGAGGAAAATTATATGGCAAAAGAAATTATTCTCGGTATCGACTTAGGTACCACCAACTCAGTCGTCAGCTACTTACAAGCCGACGGAAAAGTCAAAGTCATTCCCAATCCCGAAGGCACCAACACGACGCCTTCAGCCGTCGCTTTTAAAGCTAACGGCGAAGAAATCGTCGGCAACGCCGCTAAGCGGCAGGCTGTGACGAACCCCGACACCGTCTTGTCGATCAAACGCAAGATGGGCACATCAGAAAAGATTAATGTCAAGTGCATTAAAAAGGATTTTACGCCGCAGGAAATCAGCGCCAAAGTCCTCGCTTACATGAAGAAATACGCCGAGGACAATGTAGGACAAGCGATTAAAAAAGCGGTCATCACCGTCCCGGCCTACTTTAACGACGCTCAGCGTCAGGCGACCAAGGACGCCGGCGTCATCGCCGGTCTAGATGTCGTCCGCATCATCAACGAGCCGACGGCGGCAGCCCTGGCCTATGGTCTTGAAACGAAAAAGGCGGGAAAAATTCTCGTCTACGACCTGGGCGGAGGCACTTTCGACGTCTCAATTCTCGATATCGGCGACGGCACCTTTGAAGTCGTGTCGACATCCGGCGACAACCGCTTAGGCGGCGATGACTGGGATAAAGTCCTGGCCGACTGGATCAAAGCGCAGATTAAAATCACACACAATGTCGATTTGACCGATAAGATGGCGGAACAGCGTTTCGTCGAAGCGGCCGAAAAAGCCAAAATCGAATTATCAGCCTCGCTGGAGACGACGATTTCATTGCCTTTCATCGGCATGTCGAGCGCCGGTCCGATCAACTTTGAAACCAAACTCTCCAGAGCGAAGTTTCAGGATTTGACCAAACACCTCTTAGCGCGCACTGAAGCTCCGTTAAAAAGAGCTCTAGCCGATGCTAAGTTAACCGCTAATGACATCGACGAAGTCCTCTTAATCGGCGGCTCGATTAGAATGCCCGCCGTTCAGGAACTCGTCAAAAAAATAACCGGCAAGAATCCGAACCTCTCCATCAACCCGGATGAGGCCGTCTCGGTCGGAGCGGCCATTCAAGGCGGCATCGTCGCCGGTGACGTCAAAGACGTCGTCCTGCTCGATGTCACCCCGTTGACCCTCGGTATCGAAACCCTCGGCGAAGTGATGACGCCCCTCATCACGCGCAATACGACGATTCCGACGACGAAATCGCAAATCTTCTCGACGGCCGCCGACAACCAGCCCGCCGTCGACATCATGGTCTATCAAGGCGAGCGCCCGATGGCCAAAGACAACAAGCTCTTAGGTCACTTCCAGCTGACCGGCATCAAACCGGCCCGCCGTGGCGAACCGCGCATTGAAGTCACCTTCTCGATCGACGTCAACGGCATCGTCAAAGTAACGGCCAAAGACTTGGATTCGCAAAAAGAACAGCAGATCACCATCTCCGGCACGAGCGGCCTTTCCAAAGCCGACATCGACCGCATGATTCGCGAAGCCGATGAAAACCGCGAAGCCGATGAAAAGCGCAAAGAAGAAGTTGAAGTCAAAAACAAAGCCGAACAATACATCGCGAGCATCGATCAAGCCCTCGCCGAAAAAGGCGACAGCCTCGAAGCCGCTCAAAAAGAGCAGACGACCAAGCTCCGCGATGAGCTCAAAGCCGCTCTTGACGCCAATGATATCGACACCCTCCGAAATCGCTTAGGCGAACTCGAGCAGGCGGCGGCGATGATGGCTAATGCCGGCGCCAAGGCTCCGCATGCCGAAGCCGGTCCGGAACCAGCTTCCGACGGCAAAAACAGCGAGCAGGCCGGTGACGATGTCATCGATGCCGACTTCACCGAAAAGAAAAACTAATCATCATTTGCGAGCGTGGGGGCTAATTGCCCCTTCGCTTTAATAGTAAAGGAGACTTATGGCCACGAAACGCGACTACTATGAAGTGCTCGGCCTTAAAAAGGGAGCGAGCAAAGATGAGATCAAGTCCGCTTATCGTCGCTTGGCGAAAAAATATCATCCGGACATCAACAAAGAAGCTGGAGCCGAAGCCAAGTTTAAAGAAGTTCAGGAAGCTTACGATATTCTTTATGACGACAATAAAAGAGCGACTTATGACCAATTTGGTCATGCCGCTTTTGAACAAGGGACTTCTGGGGGCGGCAACCCCTTCTCGGGTGCCGGCTTTTCGGGCGCTGGTTTCGGCGACATAAATCTCGGCGACATCTTCAATTCCTTCATGGGCGGTGGCACGCGGCAGCGCGTGGATCCAAATTCCCCGCGTCGCGGCGATGATAACCTGATGCGCATCCGCATCGATTTCATGGATGCCATCAACGGCCGCAAGTACGCGATTCCCGTCACCTATGACGAGACGTGCTCGACATGCGGTGGCAGCGGTGCTCAGAGTGCCAAAGACATTCATACTTGTTCGAACTGTCATGGCAAAGGATACGTCCGCACTCAGCAGCGCACCCTGTTTGGCATCATGGAAGGCCAGACGACTTGTCAGGTGTGCGGCGGAAGCGGCAAAATCATCGATAATAAATGCTCGACATGCGGCGGCAAAGGTTACAATCGCGTAAAACGCGATATCGATGTAAGTGTCCCGCCCGGCATCAACTCCGGGCAGCAGATTCGCATTCAGGGGCGCGGCGGTCGTGGGCACAATGGTGGCCCCAACGGCGATTTATTCATCGAAATAAACGTCAATCCCCATCCGCATTTCAAACGCGATGGCAACAACATCCATATCACGATTCCCGTCAGCTTTGTCGATGCGGCCTTAGGGACGAGCATCGAAGTGCCGACCGTGTACGGCGATGTCGAAGTTAAAATTCCCGCCGGCACGCAGCCCGATAACATCTTAAAATTAAAAGGCAAAGGCATCAAAGATATGCGCAATGGGACACCGGGTGATGAATTCATCCACCTCGACATCAAAACGCCTAAAAACCTCAGTAAAAAGCAAAAGGATTTACTGGAAAATTACCGCTCCCTTGAAGGAAGCGGCGAAAATGTCTTTCAGAAGTTTCGCAAGAGTTTCACCAAGTAAAGCCATTCAGCAGAAGCAAGAGGCTCGTCAGAGTCTCTTTTTTCATAGAAAATAACATTCATTATGCTAATATATTGATTGATTGTGAGGAAAACAGATGAACAAATTTATGAGGATGGCCATCAACGAAGCCCGCAAAGGCATTCATAGCGGACACGGCGGACCGTTCGGCAGCGTCATCGTTAAAGACGGTGTCGTCGTCGCCAAAGGCCACAACCAGGTGATTAAGAATCAAGATCCGACTTGCCACGGTGAGATGATGGCAATTCATAAGGCGTGCAAGAAACTCGGCACCTTTGACTTAAGTGGATGCGAACTATATACGACGGCCGAACCGTGCCCGATGTGCCTCGGCGCCATTTTGTGGGCTAATATTTCCAGAGTATACTTCGGCTGCAACATCGTCGATACCGAAGAGATTGGCTTTCGCGACAAAGTGTTTTATGAGATCAATGAATCCGGCAAAAAAGACGAGATCGTCATCGAGCTCGATCGCAAACAATGTCTGAAATTATTCGAAGAATATAAAAATATCGAAGACAAACATCACTACTAATATGAAGAGATTCTTTGCTTCGTTTTCGGTGATGTTTGCGAATTCCAAAACCGAACATCTTTACAGTGTCAACGGCCGCGTGCCCTTGCTAAAAGCGATACCTTTTGGCTTGCAGCACGTTCTTTCGATGTTCGTCGCCAACATCACGCCCGTCATCATCGTCTTCGGCCTTTTAGGCGATCCCGAACTGACCGCCCAAGCCGTCCGCGGCGCCATTTTCATGGCCGGCATCGGCACGATTATTCAAGTCACGCTCGGCTCGAGGCTTCCGGTTGTCGTCGGCACTTCATTCACCTTTGTCAGCGCCCTGGTCGCAATCGGAAATCCCGGATCGATCTTCGGCGCCTTGATCGTCGGCGGACTCATCATTCTCATCCTTGGCATATTTGCCAAATATTGGCGAAGATGGATACGACCGGTCGTTCCGGCCGCCGTCGTTTTGGCCATCGGCCTCTCGCTTTTATCGGTTGGTAGCACTCAATTCTTCGGCGGATCAAACTATCTTTCGCAAGTTCTTAGCGGCGCGGCCAGCAACGAGCTTCTGTGGCAATATGCCCTCGTCGCCTTCATCACTTTATCGACAGCCATCGCCTGGAATATCTTCATCAAAGGCGTCTGGAAAAACCTCGCCATTCTCGTGGCGATGGCGGTCGGCTATCTCGTCGCCCTTCTATTTCCCGGCATGGTCAATCTGAGTTTGATCGGCAGCGGCGGCATCATCGCCCTTCCGTCATTCATCGATTTTTCCTCACTTCGCTTTGAGCTGGTGCCGATTCTCATCGTCAGCATTTCTTACATCGCCTCATCGGTCGAGTGCATCGGCGATACGACGACCTTGGCCCGCATGGGTCTCGGCCGCGATCCGAGCGACCGCGAAATTGCCGGAGCGATTACGGCGGATGCCGCCAACAGCATCGTCGGAGCTTTGTTTGGTTCATTGCCGCTGACGACTTTTTCGCAAAATGTCGGCATCGTCGCCCAGACGAAGGTCGTCAATCGGTTTACGATTTTTATCGGCGCTTTGTTTTTAGTCATCGCCAGCCTCTTTCCACCGATCGCCAACTTATTGATCACGATTCCCGAGCCCGTCCTCGGGGGCTGCATGCTCATCTTATTCGGTTCGATCGCCGTCATCGGCATGCAGATGGTCGCCGAAATCGGTTTTGATTCGAAAACTATCCTCGTCTTAGCGATCTCCCTCACCCTTGGCTTCGGCATAACTCTCGTCGGTGATTTTTACCGCGTTCTCGACACCTTTGGTTTTGAATATTTGTCGGTCATTTTTGCCAGTCCGATTCTCAATATGTTCGTCATCTCGATGATCCTTAGCTATGTCATTCCCGAGAAGAAGAAAAAAGCCGTGGTCACAGCACCGGAGAATCAAGCTGAAAATGCATCCAACGGCGAAGAAAAACAAATAACCGGAAAGTAAAAATTCCTTCTCTTCAAAGCAGTCTTATCCAACAGGATTGCTTTTTCTTTTAGCACTCTAACTTGACAAGTGCTAATAATCTTTTATAATATAATTGTTAATAATATATTATTAAAGGAGTTGATATTATGGAAGGACCAATTGATTACGGCAAAGATCCCGACGTGCTAAAAAAGTTCGGGCGTCTAATTACGGAGGAGGCCCGCGACGGCAAGATCGACCCCGTCATCGGCCGCGACGAGGAGATTCGCAAAATCATACAAATCCTGTCGCGCAAAACGAAAAACAACGTCATCATGCTCGGAGAACCCGGCGTCGGCAAGACGGCTATTTTAGAAGGTCTTGCTCAGCGCATTATCAAAGCCGACATTCCCGCCTCCTTAAAAGATAAAGATATTTACGAGTTGGACATGGGGGCTTTGGTGGCCGGGGCTAAATACCGCGGCGAATTTGAAGAGCGCCTGAAAGCCGTCTTAAATAAAATTAAAGAGTCGGAAGGCAAAATAATCCTTTTCATCGATGAAATTCATCTCATTGTCGGCGCCGGAAGAAGCGATGGGGCCCTCGATGCTTCCAATATGCTAAAGCCCATGCTGGCCCGCGGTGAAATCGACTGTATCGGCGCCACGACGCTTAACGAATACCGCCAGTACATCGAAAAAGATCGGGCTTTGGAGCGCCGCTTTCAAACCGTTCTCGTCGAAGAGCCTTCTCCGGAAGACAGCATCTCGATTCTACGTGGTCTTAAGGAACGCTTTGAAACACATCATGGCGTCAAGATTACCGACCAAGCGATTGTCGCCGCCGTCACTTTAAGCACGCGCTACATCACCAATCGCTTTCTGCCCGATAAAGCGATCGACTTAATCGATGAAGCGTGCGCCTCAATCCGCGTCGAAATCGAAAGCATGCCCGCCGAACTCGATGCCATCACGCGCAAGATTCGGCAGCTCGAAATCGAAAAAGTCGCCCTTTCTAAAGAAAAAGACAGCATCAGCCTCGAGCGATTCAAAAAGCTCAATGAAGAATTAGAAAGCCTCAATGCCGAGGAACGAAATCTGGCCAAGCGGTGGCACGATGAAAAAGATGCAATCCAGTCGATAAAAGTCATCAAAAGTCAACTCGAAAGAGCCAAGTTTGAACTCGATACGGCCTTTAATCGCGGCGACTACAAACTGGCGAGCGAACTCCAGTATAAGCGCATTCCCGATTTGGAGAAGCGCCTGGCTGAACTGGAAAAGATTGACAAAGGTGATCATCTTCTCTCCGAAGTCGTCACCGAAGAAGAAGTAGCCAAAGTCGTCGCCAAGAACACCCACATTCCCGTCAGCCGTCTGATGCAGGGGGACCGCGACAAGGTTCTCGGACTTAAAGATACTTTAAAAAAACGGGTTATCGGTCAGGATCAGGCCATCGGCCTCGTCAGCGACGCCATCGTAAGACAGCGAGCGGGCATCGCTAATCCGAACCGGCCGATCGGCTCGTTCCTCTTTTTGGGACCGACGGGTGTCGGCAAAACAGAAGTGGCGCGCAGCCTCGCCGAGGCTCTTTTTGACAGCGAAACGCACATCATCCGCATCGATATGTCGGAGTACATGGAAAAATTCTCCGTCTCGCGTCTGATCGGCGCCCCGCCGGGATATGTCGGCTATGAGGAAGGCGGCCAGCTGACGGAAAAGGTGCGGAGGAGCCCCTACTCAATCATCCTCTTTGATGAAATTGAAAAAGCCCATCCCGAAGTGTTTAACCTCCTCTTACAAGTCCTCGATGACGGACGCTTGACGGACTCGCAGGGGCGGACGGTCAATTTTAAAAACACCGTCATTATTATGACGAGCAATCTCGGCAGCGAATATTTCATCGCCGGGAAACCGGAGATGGTCGACAGCTTGGTGAAGTCGACGTTCAGACCCGAATTTTTAAACCGAATTGATGAGCTCGTCTACTTTCTTCCGCTCGCAAAAGACACGCAGATTAAAATCGTTGATAAACTGCTCGGCGAATTATCCACAAATCTCAAATCGCAATATGTCGAGCTCACTTTCAGCGAAGCGCTTAAACGCCATATCCTCGACAGCAGCTTTTCGCTCGAATACGGAGCCCGGCCCCTCAAACGCTTCATCCAAAAAGAAATCGAGACGGCGATTGCCCGCAAATTAATCGATGGCTCGATTGAGCCCCATCGAGCTTATCTCCTCGATGTCGATAGCGGCGGGAATCTGCTCGTTAAAAATATCTGAGTTTGGCAATTCGGGCTATAAGCCCATGAAAAAAAATATTCTGTATTTATCGGCAATGATTTTACTTTTGTGTGGTATACTACATAATTGAATTATAACTATGCCAAATTGTCGCGGATGCCATCGTAAAATCGAAAGACTAGACAAAGATATTTGTCCCTTTTGCGGCACGCCTAATCCGATTCCAGGCAGCCAGAGTTTAACGGTCGATATCACCGGCGTCATCTCCGGCGCGGGAGTGCCAAAAGACGAGCTGCCCCGGGCCTGCTCCCGCAAAAGAGCGTTTACCTTATGCGCTTTGTTTGGATTTTTGGGAATTCACGCGTTTTATGTCAAAAAACCAAAGCAGGCTCTCTTCTTTATCTTGTTCTCTCTTTGTTTAATCGGCGGCGTCGGCTCGCTCTTGTTTTTCTTTGTCCTGCCCGGTTCGATCTGGGCTTTCCTAATTCCTGTTTTTGTTCAGATTATATTTCAGATGATTTTCGCCTTTCATTATCTGACTAGCGAAGATTTAAAAGACGGAGTCGGAGAGCTGATGCACTGATGCAGCGCTATTTCGGACAAGTATTTGAAGGTCGCGCCATCCTCGGTGAGGGTGACGCTTTCCATTTAGCGAAGGTGATGCGCTGCCAAATCGGCACGGAAATCGAAGTCGTGGCCGACGGTCACGTCTATCTGGTCAGAGTTGAAACAATTAAACCGCTATTTTTGAAGGTAATCGGCACAAAAAACGAAACTAGGGAACTGCCTAACGATGTCGTTTTGGTAATGGCGCCTTTAAAAGGCGATAAGATTAATCTCGTCTTGCAAAAGGCGACTGAACTGGGAGTAAATGAAATCGTTTTGCTCCTCACCTCGCGGACAATCGTCCGCTTTAATCACAAGGATATCATCGCCAAACTGACGCGCTTTAGGGCGATTTTAAAAGAGGCGGCCGAGCAATCGCAAAGGACTCATATTCCGACCATCAGCTATGTCGACAGCATCTCGAAACTCAATTCTCTTACCGCCAAGCACAAGTTTGTCGCCTATGAACAGCAGTCAGGACCGACTGGCGGTTTTAATAAACTCATCAAACAGATTAAAAAACGCGAGCGAGTTGCCGTCGTCATCGGACCCGAAGGCGGTTTTGCCGGCGAGGAAGTCGACGAACTTAAAAACCTCGGCTTTATTCCCGTCTCCCTCGGCCAGCGCATCTTGCGCGCCGAGACGGCTTCGATATATGCTTTAAGCGTAATCGCAAACTTCTTGGAAAATTAATATGAACATCTTCGAAGATCTTCAGTTAAATCAAAAATTTCAGGGTTTTCTCGAGAGTGAGGAAAATCTTTTTTACCTTAAAAATCGCATTATCCTCGAGCGCTTTCCGATGTACAAGCACCTGGCTCAGGCCACGAGCGATTTCGATATCATCCGCGCCAATATCATCATCCGCTCCTTGCAAAACAAAAAAGCGATTGAGGCGGCGGTGCGCTTTGCCGTCAGCAATAACGATGTCATCAAACGCGAAAAAGACATGGCTTTCTTTCGCACTTTTATCCGCGAAAAAATCATCGATTTGCCATTTGCCACCGATCAAAAAAAACGCCTCTATGTCCCGCTTTTTAACCGCGTCATCAACAGCATCTATTCTGAGGAGTTTGAAAAGTTGCTCCTCTCTCCTTACGATAAATTGGTCGACGAGTTCGAAACGCTGGTCGTCGACCCGTTTGAAATTTATAATTTCAGCCTCTTTGATTCGCTCTTCACCCAATTCGTCAAAGTATATAGCGACGACGATATCATGGCCGTTTTTCACTACGATTTTCAAGCCATCTATTTTATTGATAAACAAGGTCGTCTCGACAATAAATTAGCTCTTTTTGATCGCGGGCTGCGCCACCCCGATTTTCACCATCTCCTCGAGCGCGTTCGCCCCGTCATCGCCGCCTATATCGCCCACGATAAAGAGGCGATGCTCACGGCTTTGGCCGAAAAGAAACTTATCTCGGAAAAGCTGATCAGCCGCCTGCGCAGCAAAGACTACCGATTCCGCATGTCCTTAATTCGGAAAATCAAGTGATGAACTTTCTTCTTTTTACCCTTGGTTGCAAGGTTAATGCCTATGAAAGCGATGCCGTCCGCGAACTTTTTTTATCTCAGGGATGGCGTGAAGCAAGAAGCGGTGATGAAGTCGAGTTAGTCGTCATCAACACATGTACCGTTACCGGTACGGCCGCCAAAAAATCGCGCCAGCACATTCGCAAATTCCGCCTTGCCTATCCGCGCGCTTTGCTCGTCGTGATGGGCTGTTATGCGCAAGAGGAAGGAACATCTATCATCGCGGAGTGCGGTGCCGATTTGATCCTCGGTACCTCCCATCGCAAAGAGGTCGTTCAATTAATCCAAGAAGCACAAAAACAGCCACTTAAGCGAGCTGTTATCGAGGCCGAACCGCGCCAGTTCGATTATGAAGAAATCGCGACCCTCATGCAGCCGATGACATCGCGGGCTTTCGTCAAGATTCAGGATGGATGCGACAATTTTTGCTCATATTGCATCATTCCCTTTGTCCGCGGAAAATCGCGGAGCCGCGATCCGCAAGAAATCAAAAAAGAAATTCGCATGCTGGTCGATAACGGCTATCAAGAAATCGTCATCACCGGCATTCACACCGGTGGTTACGGAAGGGATTTAGCGAATTATTCTTTCTCGCGTTTAGTCCGCGAAATATGCGAGGAAATCAATGGCCTTTACCGCCTGCGCATCAGCTCGATTGAGGCGACTGAAATCGATGATGATTTCATCGCTCTTTTAGCATCATCTTCTGTCATCGCCGACCACCTTCACATCCCGCTTCAAAGCGGTTCGGAAACGGTCTTAAAACGAATGAATCGCCGCTATCGAATAAGCGACTTTATCAAGACGGTAAACCAAGTGCGCCAAGCGCGACCCGGAATCGCGATAACAACTGATGTCATCGTCGGTTTTCCCGGCGAGACCGACGCCGAATTCGACGAGACCGTCGCCTTAATCCGCGCCATATCTTTTTCAGAGCTCCATGTCTTCCCCTTTTCCAAACGCGAGAATACCGCGGCCGCCAAGATGAGCGATCAAGTGGAGAGCGAGGTCAAAAAGAAACGGGTGAATACCCTGCTCAAAATATCGGAAGAACTCCATTGCGATTATGAGCAAAATTACTACGGTAAAACGCTGGATGTTCTCTTCGAAGATTTTAATGAAGCCGACCAGACTTATCGCGGGCATACTTCCAACTACCTTGAAGTCCATCTCAAATGCCAAGAAAACCTCAGTGGAAAAGTCTCCTCAATCACATATCGCGGACCGAAAAATTCAGAGTTAAAAAAGGCTTAGAATTTCGCCCTTTCCTATTGACTTACATAAGTAATAGATTATAATTAACAAGCCTACATAAGGAGAAAAACTATGGCCGTACCATTCAGAAGAACATCCAAAACCAAAAAAAGAATGCGCCGCACGCATCAAAAACTTGAAGTCGAAGGCTTGGTCGCCTGCAAAAACTGCGGAGCGACGATTAAAGCCCATAACATCTGCCCCGAATGCGGATATTACGATGGCAAAAAGGTGCTCGAAACCAAGAAAGCCAAAGCCAAAGAAGAAAAGCCCGCCGAGAAACCCGCCAAAGCAAAAAGCAAATAGCCCTTTGCCCTAAACGTGTTAAAATAACTTCGGAGGAAATACCATGGAATACAACAAATTAATCGATCACACTTTGTTAAAGCCAGATGCATCACTAGCGGCCGTCGCTAAACTGTGCGATGAAGCCAGCGAACATGACTTCATGTCCGTCTGCGTCAATCCCTGCTTTGTCCCGGTCGTCAAAAAATTGCTCGAAGGCAGTTTAGTCAAAGTTTGCACGGTGATCGGATTCCCTCTCGGAGCCACGCTCCCCGACGTCAAGGTCTTTGAGACCAAGCGCGCCGTCGAACTCGGAGCCGATGAAATCGATATGGTCATCAATGTCTCGATGGCGAAAGCCCATGACTACGAGTTCATCGCCAACGAAATCAACATGATCAAAGTCGCCTGCCAGGGTCGCCTTCTAAAAGTTATTCTCGAAACTTGTCTCCTCACCAACGAAGAAATCGTCGCATGCTGCCGCGCTGCCGTCAAAGCCGGCGCTGACTATGTCAAGACATCGACCGGCTTCTCGAGTGGAGGCGCCACCGTCGAGCACGTCAAGCTCATGCGCGATACCGTCGGACCGCAGATCGGCGTCAAAGCCAGCGGTGGTGTCCGCACCAAAGAAGACCTCGAAAAGATGGTCGCGGCCGGAGCGAGCCGCATCGGCACTTCATCCGGTGTCAAAATCGTCGCCAAATAATTCATTAACGCATAAAAACTTGCGAAGGGAGGTGTGAACATGCCAAAAACAGTCGTCCGGGACAATGAGTCTCTTGATGAAGCGCTGCGCCGTTTTAAGCGCCAAGTCAACAAGGCGGGCACACTTCAGGAAGCCCGCAAGCGCGAATTCTATCTCAAACCAGATCTTAAAAAGAAACTGAAAAGCGAGATGGCTCGCCGCAAAAAATACTAAAGACAAAATTGGAAGCGCTGCTTCCTTTTTTATTTCCTGTTTTGCCGAGGTTTTTCCTTATATATCGTTTGAGCGAATCATGCGATATTTCACATACCAGGGAAACGATTATGACTGTGGCTTTGCCTCTTTGAAAATGCTTCTTTGCTATGCTCATAAAACCCCAAAATATCTGCGCCTTGCTAAACCTGAAGAAAAAAGGAGCCGCTATTCCTACCGCGATTTGCTGGACATCGCCGCCCGGCACGGCGTCGTCCTTACCGCCTATAAGCTAATTGACAAAGGCGAGATTAAAAAACAGAAGAAGTGGCCAATCATCGCCTCGCTAACAAGCGAAAACGGCAGCTTGCACTTAATTTTATTAAGAAGAATTGGGAAAAAAGTGCTTGCCGATGATCCCGCCAGCGGCGCCGTGACGATGACATACGAGGATTTTTTGCGGCGGTGGGATGGATCATTTCTCGAAGTTACGAAAGTTATCGAACCGCCGCGTTTTACGAAGGAAAAACCAATCGTCGCCGGATCGAAACGCTTTCTCCTTCTCATCTTGCAGTCTTTCTCCGCTCTGTTTGCCTTAATGGGCTTCGCCTTTGTGTCCTCGGAAAACTATTTCGTCTATCCCCTCTTATTCTTCGTCCTCTTCATCGCCTGCGAACTTCTTTTTCGGCGCTTCCAGCTTTCCGTCTTGGCCGAATTTGACGAGCGCTACATGCATCGCACTTTTGATGATGACAAACTACTTATGCACACTAAATTCAGCAAGTTCCACGATTTCAAGAAAGACTATTTCTTATTTCCGCAGATTATCGTGAGCGCGCTGATCATCTCGTGTTTTGCCCTGCTTGTTTTGGCATTGAATGACATGCGGCATCTCGTCTTTCTCGCCACTCTTTTCGCCTTTGCGTTCTTTGATTTTTTACTTTGTAAAGTTATTGATGACAAGCACGAGAAACTCCTCAGAAAATTAGAGGTCGATTCCTTTCGCGATATCCTGAGCAAAAGCGATGCCATCAGCAATTATCAGAAGATGAGTTCACTCGCCCAACTCATCGCCAAAAGCGCGATTGCCCGAAAATATGTCGGCCTCTTTCTCGTCGGCGCCGCGGCCTTGACTTATGCGGCGATAAGCGGGGCGGCAACGCTTAATTTTTTTCTGTTCCATTTCTTTATCTATGCCTTATTTTACGAGCATGTCGGAAAACTTCTTAAATCCCTCCTGCACATCGGCGAAATCAGGCGCGAGATAGCGGCTTTCAAAGACCAATTTGTGCGATAGTATAATATATTATAAATGTGGTAAAATAATAATATTAGGGCATGAGATGGAAATCACTTTTACCAATACCGGACCATCCGGTTTAAACGATTATGAAACTATTTATCGCGATTTAGCGGTTTCGGCCATCGCGTTTTTAAAAATCACCGCCGAGTATATCATCGAGGTTAATCTTGTCAGCGATGAAGAGATTCAGGCTATCAATAAAGCTTATCGCGGCAAAGATGCGCCGACCGATGTCATCAGTTTTGCTTTCTTGGACAGCATCGAGACCGAAGTCGCAATCAAGGGCGATGTTCCGCGGCTCCTCGGCGAAATTATGATTTCCTACGAGACGGCGGAGCGCCAAGCCAAGAAGTATGGTCATTCTGTGCAAAGAGAGATGAAATTTCTCTTCGCGCATGGTATTCTTCACTTACTCGGTTATAATCACGAGACCATAGATCAAGAAAAAGTCATGTTTGCTTTACAAGATCAAATCCTCGATCAGGAGAAAAAATAATGAACAGAGAACAACTCATCGAATTAGCCGTTGAGGCCAGAAGCCTCTCATACTCACCTTATTCGCATTTTGCCGTCGGCGCCGCTTTGCTATGCAAAGATGGTTCCGTCTATGTCGGCAGCAATGTCGAAAACGCCTCTTATCCACTCTCCATGTGCGCTGAGCGCAATGCCCTTTACAGCGCCTTTATGGACGGCAAGAGCAAAGAGGATTTTGTCGCGATGGCGGTCGTCGGCGATACCGATTCGCCGATTACTCCGTGCGGTGCCTGTCGGCAAGTCATCAGCGAGCTCTTTCCGATGAACGCGCCAATCTACATGGCTAATTTAAGAGGCGACGTCAAAGAGACGACGATTGCCGAACTGCTGCCTTTTGCCTTTGACGGAAGTGACTTATAAATGAAATCGGGTTTTGTGGCGATCATCGGTCGGCCGAATGTCGGTAAATCGACAATTTTAAATGCGCTCATCAATCAAAAAGTATCGATTGTCACCAATAAAGCCCAGACCACGCGAGATAATATCAAGGGAATCTATGAAGATGACGAAGCGCAGATCGTTTTCGTCGACACTCCCGGAATCCATAAACCGCATCACGAATTAGGCCGCATCATGAATCAGAGCGCCCTGGCCTCGACATCCGGGGTCGAAGCCGTCATCCTGGTCGTCGATGTCGCCAAGCCGTTTGGCGATGGCGATGCCTTTTTGGTCGGCGAATTAAAAGTCGATTGCCCCTTAATTATCGTTCTCAATAAAATTGATCTGGCCAAAATCGATCAAGTCCAAAGCCTCAAAGCCCGCTATCAGGAATTATATCCCAAGGCTCATATCATCGAGATGAGCGCCATTCGTCTCTTTAATGTCGATGATTTATTAAAAATCATCAAATCACACCTCGAAGAAGGTCCGCGCTACTATCCGCTCGGCTCGGTGAGCGACCGCGATGAATCTTTCTTTATTAAAGAACTGATTCGCGAACAAGTTCTGATGCAGCTCCGCGAAGAAGTCCCGCATCAAATCGCTGTCGCCGTCGAAAAATTCCAGTTGAAAAGCAAGGCCGTCGTCGTCGAAGCTTTAATCATCGTCGACAAGCCTTCCCAGAAAGCCATCGTCATCGGTAAAGATGGCGCGCGTATCAAGGCGATCGGCATCAAAGCTCGCGAAGCGCTGGAAGAACGCTTCCATAAAACCGCTTATCTGCAACTATATGTCGCGATCAAAAAAGATTGGCTCAACAATCCGCGCCTCTTAAAAGAATACGGCTACAAATAATGGAAATCATCGGTATTGTCACGCGTTTGACGCCCTTTAAAGAAAAAGACGCGATGATCAATGTCGTCGCCGAAAATAAGGCTTACTCCTTTTTGGCCCGCGGCGTCTTGGGCATCGCCAGCAAAAATATGGCCAGCGTCCAGCCCTACACGAAATCAAGGTTCGTCCTTACCAAAGGTAAAGAGGGGCTTTCTCTTCGCACCGGCACCGTCATCGACTCTTATGCGAAAGCCAAAGAAGGTCTAGCCGGATTGACGGCGCTCTCATTTATCGGCGAGCTGACAAACAAGGCGATTGGAGGCGAGGAAGCCGCCAAGATTTTTCCCGCTCTTGGGATGGCATTAGCGAACATCGATGCCGGATTTCATCCGCTGACCATCGTCCTTTTATATTTCGCGGCCGTCTTGAAGGCCATCGGCTTTGGTCTCGAGGTGACAAAATGCGTTATTTCCGGTCAGAGAAGCGATATTTCGGCGATTTCTTACCTCGACGGGGGATTTGTCGCCACGCCTTATTTCGACGCTCTGCGCCACCAGAAACGAAATGAGCGGCAACTCAAGATAATCCGCCAGATTTTTCTCGCTGAGGCCACGGACTTTGATCGAGTCGCTTTTACAAGCGGCGAATGCTTAGAAATAATTAAAGATTTATCGGTTTATATTCAGGATGGCGCCGGCATCAATCTTAAAAGTATCTTTCTACTGGAAAAATCTTCATAAAATCATAAACTACACTTATAATAGGTTGACAACACGCCCATGAGAGCATACACTTGGGCGGCTTGCGTTTTACGCGGAGGAAGACATATGAAATATGATTTCGACACAATCGTGAACCATTTAATCACCAGCGGTTTTGTCTATCAAGGTTCGGAAATTTATGGTGGTTTATCGAATACTTGGGATTATGGTCCGCTCGGTTCCGAGTTAAAGAATAACCTTAAAAAGGCGTGGTGGAAAAAGTTTGTTCAGGAATCGCCGACTAATGTCGGAATCGACGCCTCAATCCTCATGAATCCCCGCGTTTGGGAGGCGACCGGACACGTCTCGGCTTTTAACGATCCGTTGATCGACTGCAAGAGTTGCCGGTCCCGCCACCGGGCCGATGATTTAATCAGCAAAGCCCATCCCGAAATCAATGTCACCGGTTTAACAAACGAAGAGATGAACGTCCTTATCAAAGATAAGAAGATCGCTTGCCCCGTCTGCGGCAAATCTGATTTCACCGATATTCGCCAGTTTAACATGATGTTTAAAACCCATATCGGCGTCGTCGAAGATTCGAAGTCGGTCGTCTATCTCCGCCCCGAGACCGCGCAGGGTATCTTCGTCAATTTCCGCAACATTCAGCGGACGACGCGCCGCAAACTGCCTTTAGGCATCTGCAATGTCGGCAAGAGCTTCCGCAATGAGATCACGCCTGGCAATTTCATCTTTCGCACGCGCGAATTTGAACAAGCCGAACTCGAGTTCTTCTGCAAACCGGGAACCGACCTCGAGTGGTTTGAATACTGGAAAAACTACAGTCTAAAATTCCTCAGGAGTTTAAATATCAATCAGGACAAACTGCGCTACCGCGACCACGATTCAAAGGAACTTGCTTTTTATTCAAAAGCAACATGCGATATCGAATACGAATTCCCGTTTGGCTGGGGCGAATTATTAGGCATTGCCGACCGCACTGACTACGATTTGAAACGGCATATGGAATATAGCGGTGAATCGCTTGAATACCTCGATAGCGACAGCGGCGAAAAATACGTTCCCTACTGCATCGAACCTTCTTTTGGCGTCGATCGCCTAATGCTGACGGTGATGTGCGACTCTTATGTCGAGGAACAACTCGAAAAAGATCAGCGCGTCGTGATGAAACTCCACCCCGCTTTAGCGCCTTACAAGGTCGCCGTTTTGCCTTTAAGCAAACAGCTCAACGAAAAGGCCAAAGAAGTCGTCAATATTCTCAATAAGTATTTCGCCGTCACTTATGATGAGACCGGAAGCATCGGCAAGCGCTATCGCCGCCAGGATGCGATCGGAACTCCTTATGCGGTGACAGTCGACTTCGAAACCGCCGACGACCAGAGCGTCACCATTCGCGATCGCGATACGATGAATCAGATTCGCCTGCCGATTAAAGAACTCGTCGGATACTTCGGCGTCAAATTGTTCTATTAGTATTAAACTAGTATATTTTTAGTTTAGAAAGGAGGAGCCCATATATTATGATATATGAATCGAGTTTAGTTGATGATATTCTCAAGCAAGCAGATATTGTAAATGTCATCTCAAGTTATATCAACGTGATTCAAAAAGGTCGCAATTATGTGGCCCTATGCCCTTTCCATGATGACAAGAATCCGTCGATGATGATCTCCAAGGAAAAACAAATTTTTAAATGCTTTGTGTGCGGCGCCGGCGGCAATGCCATCGGCTTTGTCGAAAAATACGAGAAGATTCCTTTTTCCTCCGCCATTCGCAAGACCGCGGAAATCATCGGTTTTCAAGACATAAGGCTCAATAAGCCAATCAGCCACGTGCAAGTCGATGAGACGATCGCCCCCTTGCATGAGTGCATCGAAGACTTGACGACTTACTATCAGTTTGGATTATCGACCGAGGAGGGTTCAAAAGCCCGCGCCTATCTCGAAGGGCGTCACATCGATCTCGACCAGCAGGAACGCTTTCGTCTCGGCTATGCGATTAAAGACGGAAAAGGAACCGTTTCATATTTGCAGCAAAAAGGATTTAGTCTAAAGACTATCGAAGGCATCGGCATCGCTTTGGCCAAGGCGGAAGGCACCTCCGATTTCAACGCCGGACGCCTCATCTTTCCGATTCACGACGGCGATGGTAAAGTCATCGGCTACAGCGCCCGCAAACTCTTCGATGAAACCGAAGGTCCCAAATATGTCAACTCACCGGAAACCAAACTCTTTCATAAAAGTTCCGTTTTCTATAATTTTCACAACGCCAAATTAACCGCCAAACACGACGGCTACCTCTATGTCCTCGAAGGCTTCATGGATGTTTTCGCCCTCGATAAAATCGGCATCAAATCAGCGATTGCCATCATGGGAACCGCCCTCACTCGCGAACAGGCCAGCATGTTGAGGCGTTTAAATGTGGAGATACGCCTCTGCCTTGACGGCGATGCCGCCGGCCAGATGGCCATGATGCGCATCATGGGCGTGCTCGATGCCGCCGACGTTAAATATCGCCTCGTCTCCGAGCCCGGAAATGAGAAAGATCCCGATGAAATCTTACAGGAAGACGGCCCCGAGGCTCTGCGTAAGTATCTTAATATGCTCGTCGATCCCTTTGAGTTTGCCCTCAACTATTATCAGCACACGAACCCTTTGGGTTCGCTGGAGGACCGCCAAAAGGTTGTCAATCACTTTTTGCCGATGCTCGTGCAGTTAAGTAAAGGCATCGACCTCGACAATCGCATCTTTCGCCTTTCGAAAGTCACGCGCTTTGATCCGCAGGCGATTGCCAAGTTCGTCGACGAAGCGCGGAGCCGCGTAAGCACCGAACGACCGATGATAACCGAACTCCCGGAGATGGAGTTCAAACCGTTCAGGAAAGATATACGGCGTCTGCAAAATGCGGAAAGACAACTTCTCTACAGCATGTTCAAGGATAAAAATGCCGTCGATTTCTATGAAAAAAACGTCCAGTACTTCTATATCGAAGTGTATCGGCACATCGCCCTTCATATCATCGACTACTTGTCGAAGCATGAAGAGATCGACGTCTCGCTGCTCATCAATGAGATCGCCATGAAAGAGGCGCCAAATAAAGATGAGATCATCGACGAGATCACGAGTCTGAATGCTAAAAACATGTATCCGGATCCGACTGAGCAAAGCCTTAATGAAATGCGCGATGTCATCAAGGAGGAGACGCAAAATCTCTACGAAAAAGAAGCGCTTAAAAAATCGTTGCTCGGCAAGACACCGCGCGAACAAGCCCGCATCATCGACGATTATAATCGTCGTAAAATGAAAAAAATCGGAAAATAACCGATAGGAGAAATATATGGCTAAGAAAAAAATAGATGAAGAAGCGGTCGCTAAAGACGTTGAGGCGGCCCAACCCGCCAGGAGCAAGGTCGCCCAGACGCCTAAAATCAAAAAAGGCGGCGAAGTCAAAAAGGATGCAAAAGTTAAAAAAGAAAAAGTGAAGGCCAAAACCAGCAAAAAAATCGATAAGGTGAGCGACGAAGAGGAAGAACCCGTCATCATCGTCGACGAAGAAGAGGAAATCGAATCGCTCGAGACGATTAAAAAGCGCCTCGTCAAAACATTTAAAGAACGCGGATTCATCGATATGAGCGAAGTTCTTGATGAAACTTCTCACCTCGATTTATCCGATGCCGATGTCGAAGATTTAATCGTCTTTTTGAAGAGCAAAGGCGTCGATGTCATCTCCGATATTGATGCCGAGGCGGAAATCGATGATATCCCGGAAGAAGAAATTGCCAAGGGCGACTCGCTTGTCGACGAAGATCTCATCGATGAAGAAGAAGTCGTCGATGAAGAAGTCGAAGCACTGGCCGAGATCGATGATTTATCAAAGCTCGCCACCGGCGAAGTAAAAGTTAACGACTCGGTTAAAATGTATCTCAAAGAGATAGGTCGCGTTGATCTATTGCGGCCGGAAGAAGAACCGATTCTCGCCAAGCGCATTCTCGAAGGCGACATGGCGGCCAAAAACGAATTGATCACCGCCAACCTGCGCTTAGTCATCAACATCGCCAAGCACTATAGCCGCGGCAAAGCGATGGACTTTCTTGATTTGATTCAGGAAGGAAATCTCGGGCTGATGAAGGCGGTCGATAAATTCGATTACACCAAAGGTTTTAAATTCTCGACATACGCGACATGGTGGATTCGCCAATCAATCGCCCGCGCCATCGCCGATCAGGCCCGGACGATACGCATTCCCGTCCACATGGTCGAGACCATCAACAAGATGAAAAGGGTGCAGAGACAGCTCGTCCAGCGCTTTGGCCGCGAGCCTACCGCCGAGGAAATCTCGGAGGAATTAGAAGGCTTTCTCTCGCCGGAAAGAATTCGCGAAATTCAAAGAATCGCCCTTGATCCCGTCTCTTTAGAATCGCCAATCGGCGAGGAAGAAGATTCCCACCTCGGTGATTTTATCGAAGATAAAGAAGCCGAAACACCCGTCGAATTCACGACCAAATCACTGCTTAAAGATGAATTGTATGAAGTCATGAAAGATTTAACTGACCGCGAGGAGCGCGTTTTGCGCCTCCGCTACGGATTAGATGATAACCGCCCCCGGACTCTTGAAGAAGTCGGAAGGGAATTTGGCGTCACGCGTGAGCGCATTCGTCAAATCGAAGCTAAAGCCATTCGCAAGCTCCGCCATCCGACGCGCGCTAAAAGGCTGGGCGATTTCCGCGACTCCCGATGATCAGGTTAAGCAAGCGCCTCAGCGCCATCGCCAACTTTGTCGATAAGTGCGCCGTCGTCGCCGATGTCGGTTCCGATCACGGTTTACTCCTCATCTATCTGGCCAGCCTCGGCAAAATAGCCAAAGGCTATGGCATCGAAAACAAACCGGGTCCTTATCAAATTCTCAAACACAATCTCGAAAGCCATAGTGAAGCGGAGTTAAAGCCTCTGCTTCAGGATGGCATTTCAAACCTTGAAAAGGATGTCGACACGATTGTTTTAGCTGGTCTCGGGGGCGACACGATTGTCCGCATTTTAGAAAACGGTGTCGCCAATCTCAAGAATGTAAAAACAATCATTACCGATTCGCACACGTCGATCGGCGAAGTCCGGCGCCACATTGTCGCTCTCGGCTTTATCATTAAAGATGAAGTATTAGTATTAGAGAAGGACAAATATTACGAAATCTGCAAATTCGTCAAAAGCGATGAACGCCCCGCTTATTCTGATTTCGAATATCGGCGCGGACCCATCATCATCAAAAGTCCGGCGTTTCGTCACTATGCCAAAGTGCTAATTAAAAAGATGGACGCCATCCTCGAAAAGGATTTGCCCGAAGCCATGAAAGAGCTTGTGCGGCAAGAAAGAGAGGTTTTACTACCCTATGAAAACTAAAGCCTTAGTCCGCAAATTAGCGACGCGCTTTCCTAAGCGCATCGCCGAACCCGGCGACCGGGTCGGACTCATGACAGGAAAATTTAAAGAGAAGACAAAGCGAATTGTCGTCTGCCTTGATTTTGATGAAGAAGTCATGCGCCACATCGAAGCCCTTGATGGTGGTCCGGTCGACTTAATTTTGACACACCATCCCTTCTTATATCGCTCCCGCTATCAAGTCTTTAAAAAAGATGAGATCAAACGGAGATTGACGGAGAAAGTCGATGCCCTCGGCATTCCGGTCTACAGCATGCACACGAACTTTGACAGCGGCAAAGACGGTATGAACGACGCTTTAGCGTCCGCTCTTAAACTTTCTGGCATTCGTCAGCTTGAGAGCATGCCGATGGCGCGCGGCGGACGCCTGGCTCAGAAGATGCCGATTAAGCAATTCGCCGAAGTGGCCGCCCGCTTGCTAAATGTTCCTTACGGACTTTTAATCAATGCCGGCAAGGAGATGGTCGAGACGGTGGCCATCATCGGCGGCGGGGGCAGTTCATATTATCAAAATGCCCTGAATGAAGGCTACGACATCTTTATTAGCGGCGACGCTCCGCACCACGTTCGGCGCGACATTGTTTTACGAGAGTATAACTATCTTGATCTGCCGCATGAAATCGAAAGAATTTTTATTTCTCAGATGGGCAAAATTTTAAAAGAAATCGACGCTGATTTAGAAGTGATTGCCATCAATCACGAAGAGACGCCAGAAGTAATTATCGTCTCTTAAGTTCTTCGACCACGCGATTGGTGGTCTCAAGCGGCGTCGAAGCGCCGGAGACGACTGCGACATAATTAAGACCATCAAGGTCTTTTTTATTTATTTCATCAGCGTTTAAAATGCGGATGACGCGGGTTTGGGGCAGCGTCTTGCGCGCCATGTCCGCCAAAGAGGCGGTGTTGCTGCTGTTTACTCCGCCGATCACATAGACGAGTTCAGTCTCTTTGGGCAGCGCCAGGACGGCCTGCTGGCGGAGGCGCGTGGCGTTGCATATTTCATCGGCGATCCGCGCCTTAGAAAACTTACTGATAATCGAAGTGTGCAAAGCCGCCAATTCCGTCTGCGAAAGCGTCGTCTGGTTGATGACTAACGGCGATTTGTCGACGAACTCCAAAAGATTGACATCCTCGTTATTTTCTATAAGAAAAACATTGTCGCCGAGCGATTTGGCGGCATTGGCTTCAGGATGATTTTTCTTGCCGATATAAATAACTTGATGATCGTTATTGAGTTCGTTTTGAATAATGCGGTGGTTGGTCGTGACCATCGGGCAAGTCGCATCATAGACGACCATCTTTTTTTGGCGGGCGATTTCATCAAGAGATACTTCGTGGCCGTGAGCCGTAAATACGACAACCGCCTGGTCGGGGAGTTCTTTTAATAATTGCGCCGGCGATTTTTTCAAATCGCGAACGGTGGTGATACCGAGGGAAAAAAGTTCTTGAATGACATCTTCGTTATGGACGATGCTGCCTAAAACAAAAACCGGTACACCGACATGCTTTTGACGCGCTTTTTTGACGAGATTGATCGCGCGAATGACGCCGGAGCAATAACCGTGGGGCCGGGATATGAATATATTCATGTGTTTATAATAGCATAGGCAAACTCATTCCGTGTATAATTATCAAGGAACAAAAAATGAGCTTTAAATCTTTTAATTTAAGCGAACTAATGATTAAGAGTCTTGCCCGTCAAGGCTATCTTTCGCCGAGCTCGATTCAAACCCGCGTTATTCCCAAAACTTTAAAAGGTGGCAACATCGTCGCCCAAAGCGAGACGGGCAGCGGCAAGACGCATGCTTTTATCATTCCCATCATCGAAAATCTTCAGCTCGATAGCGACCGCCTGCAGGCGCTGATTATCACGCCGACACGCGAACTCGCTCAGCAGATTTATGCCTTTCTCGAAGCTTTTAAAGGCGATTATCCGAAATTGCACGCCCGCTTGTTTACCGCCGGCAAAGAAACGGAGCGCACCTTTCGCCAGGGGATGCGCGTTCCCCACGTCATCATCGGCACCCCGACGCGCATAAAGACGATGCTCGAAGCCAAGTCTCTGATTGATCTCGGCTCGGTTAAAACATTAGTTTTAGATGAAGCCGATATGCTGATGGAGATGGGCTATTTCGCTGATATTGATATTATTTACCGCCTCTTAAAGGCGCCGCCGCAGATGATGGTTTTTTCCGCGACGATCGAATTTAATCTTCGCAAGAACCTCGAAAAATATGTCGGCGCTGATTTCGTCATCGAGATGGATGATGTCAAAACCGCCAAGACGGTCGGCCACCACGCGATTGACGTCAAGCACGGCGACAGACTCCACGCCATCGAGATTTTTATCAAAACCTTAAACCCTTATCTTTTAATCATTTTCGCCAGCCGCAAAGAACAAGTGGCCACCATCAGCTCATACTTAAAAAGCGCCGGACATGATAATATCATGCTCCACGGTGACATGAGCGCCCGTGAGCGCAAGAGCGCCTACAAGTTGATCGGCGCCAACAAGCATCGCCTCATCGTCGCCAGCGACCTCGCCGCCCGTGGCCTCGATATCAAAGATGTTAGCGAAGTTCTCAATTTCGACTTGCCGAAAGACCTGACCTACTATTTTCACAGAGCGGGGCGGACCGGACGATTTGGCGCCAGCGGCCAATGCTACAGCTTTTATAATTCCGATACCGTCACACAACTTGAAAAGCTCATCGAGTCAGGAGTGTCTTTCTCCTTTCATGAACTCCGCGATGATACAATTATTTCGACCGATAAAATCGCTCGCCGCAAAACGAGAAAACGGAAGGTTGATCCCGATCTTGAGCGGCAGATTAAACTCGCGGCGGCCAAAGTCAAAACCGATGTCGTAAAGCCCGGCTATAAAAAGAAGGTTCGCGATGCGGTGGCCAAAGTTAAGCGCAAGCACAAGCGGGAAATCATCCGCAAGGATATCCGCCGCCAGCGCGTGGCAAGATATCGAAAGGAAGGTAGTAAAAATGAGTAAACTGTTTATTGGATCACATGTCTCGATGTCGGGACCAGAATATTATTTAGGCAGCGTCAAAGAGGCGCTTTCTTATGGTGCCAACACCTTTATGTTTTATACCGGAGCCCCGCAAAATTCATATCGCAAACCGGTCGGAGAACTAAAGATTAAGGAAGGGCGCAAGGCGATTGCCGATGCGGGTATCGATGAGAGCAAAATCATCGTCCACGCGCCATATATTATCAATATCGGCAACAAGACAAATCCGACTGTCTATGAATCATCGAAGAAATTTTTAATCGAGGAGTTACGGCGCGTGGCCGCCTTTGGTCCGCGCATTCTTGTCCTCCATCCGGGCAGCCACGTCGGAATCGGCGTCGAAGGGGGTTTAGTCTCGGTGGTCGAAGCTCTTGATGAAGTGCTGGAGCAGGACGGAACAAATGTTCGCATCGCCCTCGAGACGATGGCCGGCAAAGGTTCGGAAGTCGGTGCGACTTTCGAAGAGATTAGCTATCTTCTTACGCACAGCCGCCATCCCGAACGCTTAGGTGTCTGCCTCGACACCTGCCACATCAACGATGCCGGCATCAACGTCCACGAAGTCGACGAAGTATTAAATACTTTTGACCGCGTCATCGGCCTTGAAAAATTGCTCTGCCTCCACGTCAATGACTCCAAAAATGTCATGGGCGCCCACAAAGACCGCCACGCCAACATCGGCTACGGCGAAATCGGCTTTGAGACGATTCACGCTTACATCAAGCATCCGCGTCTAGAAAATGTGCCCAAAATTTTGGAAACGCCTTATATCGGTGAATACGCGCCTTATCAAAAAGAAATCGCCATGCTCCGAGAGGGCGTCTTCGAGGAAGGCTGGATTGAGAAGTTATAATTTTTAAATTATAAGAGAAAAGGACATCAGGTGATGTCCTTTTCTATTGTGGCAATCAAGGCATCAAAAACTTCATCCTCTTTGACTGTGTGAAGAAGTTTGCCTTTTTTAAATAAGACCCATATGCCGTTGCCGCCCGCCATGCCGTAATCGGCGTGTCTGGCTTCACCGGGGCCGTTGACAACGCAACCCATGACGGCGACTTTGAGATTAAGATTATGTTCTTCAAGATAGGCCAATACGCGCTTAGCCATGGGCACGACATTCACCTGTGTGCGGCCACAGGTCGGACACGAGATGATGGTCGGATAGCGCTCATATAAATCCAGATCGTGAAGCAGCCGTTTAGCCGCAAGAATCTCTTCTTCGGGTTCGTCGCTAAGGGAGATGCGAATCGTATCGCCGATGCCCTCAATGAGAAGCGGCGCTAAACCGGCGGCGCTTCTGATAAGGCCGATATCTTTAGGCCCGGCTTCGGTAATTCCTAAATGGAGCGGGTAGGGGAAGGTTTTGGCTGCCTTGCGATAAGCTTCGATCGTCTCAATCGCGTTGGAGCCTTTAAGTGATATGACTATGTCATGAAAACCATATTTTTCTAAGATGGCCACGTGCTTCTGGGCCGAGGCCACGAGTTTTTCGGCATGCGAAAAAACTGAGTTTTCGGCGATATCTTTATCGAGCGATCCCGAGTTGACTCCCACGCGAATGGGAACGCGGTGCTTCTGACAGGCTTTGACGACAGCTTTGATTTTATCTTCTGAGCCGATGTTTCCTGGGTTAATGCGGATTTTGTCGACGCCGTTTTCGATGGCCAGCAAAGCTAAACGGTAGTCGAAGTGAATGTCGGCGACGAGCGGTATCGAGATTTGCTTTTTGATTTCGCGAATCGCCGCGGCATCTTCCTCGTCAAGAACTGAAACGCGCATGAGATCAGCGCCCAAAAGCGTCACGCGCCTAATTTGGGCGACAACCTCGGCGATGCGACTCGTTTTAATGCTGCACATCGACTGAATTAAAACGCGGTTTTGACCGCCGATGGCCCGGTCGCCGATTTGTATCTTTCTTGTTAATTCTCGCGGTAACATAATTACTTATATAATTATATCACTCGATAACTTAGTGTAGATATCTTTATTTATATGTGCTACTATTTATGAGCAATTTAAAAAGAGGTGACGAAAAATGCGCGACAATATTATCCTGAAGTGTACCGTTTGCGGTGAAGAAAACTATATCGGGAGCAAAAACAAAAAGAATCATCCCGAGCGCCGTGAAATAAAGAAGTTCTGCTCAAGATGCAATAAACAAACGATTCATAAGGAGAAAAAGTAAGGCTTAGGCCTTCTTTTTTAAAGATGCTCGTCACTCTTCTCAACGAGTCCGATTTCGTCAGCAATACCTATGTTCTGAGCGAAGACGGGCAAGCCGTGGTCATCGATCCGGGTTTAGGCGACACACCTGCCATTCGCGATTTTCTTGTCCGCCACGGCCTAAAACTAGAGGCCGTCTTGCTCACTCACGGTCATTTCGATCATATTCGCGGTCTACCCTATCTTTTAGAAACCTTTCCCGATGCGCCTGTTTACATGCATGAGTCGGAGGTCGATTTTCTTGGTGATTCACGCCTCAATTGCTCTTATCTTGACAGCGGCATTCCGCCGGTGAGCCTTAGCATTAAGGCGCTTGGTGTCAGCGATAATGATGCACTCTATCTTTTAAAAAAAGATATTCGCATTGTGCATACCCCTTTTCACACGCGGGGAAGCGTCTGCTACTACATTCCCCAAGAGAAGATGATTTTTACGGGCGACACATTATTTCGCAGCGCCATCGGAAGAAGCGATTTGCCGACCGGTTCGCCGCGGAGCATCGTTCAAAGTTTAGCTAAATTAAAGTCCCTGCCTCCGGAAACTAAAGTCTATCCCGGCCACGAGAAAAGTACGACGATCGAGCGGGAATTGAAGTTTAATACTTACTTGCGAAAAGAATACATACCCAACAATAAATAACTTTGTTATAATAACAAACGGCAAAAGGAGGATACAAAAATGATTAATGTTACAGAACTTAGACCGGGAAACCACTTCCTAGACGAAGGCGTTTTATACTCGGTTCTTGATATTTTGCTTAATAAGACAGCGATGAGAAAGATGGTGGCGAAAGTCAAAGTCAAAAACCTTCGCACCGGAGCCATTCTTGAAATCTCGCGCAACAGCGGCTATGTGGTCGAACCCGTACGCCTCGACAAGAAAAAGATGACTTATCTCTATGATTCGGGCGACATGCTCGTTTTCATGGATCAAAACACTTATGAGCAGATTGAATTGCCGAAAGCCAACATGGAATGGGAAAGAAATTTTCTCGTCAGCAATGCCGAAATCGAGATTTTGGCTTATGAAGATGAGATTCTCGGTCTTTCCTTACCTGCCAAAGTCGCATTACAAATTGTCGAATGCGAACCGGCGGTCCGCGGCGACACCGTCAACAAGGCGATGAAGGATGCCATTTTGGAAACAGGCTTGAAACTGCGAGTGCCGCTCTTCGTCGAAAGCGGTGAAACGATTTTAGTCAGAACTGATAACGGCCAATACGACGGCCGCGCATAAGGAGAAAAACAAATGGAAGTATGGTCATGGATTTTACTCATCGTCCTCGCCCTCATCGGCGGACTCGTCGCTGGTTTCTTCGGTTCGAGATGGCTCTTTAAACGCGAGCTCGCCAAGAACCCACCCATCAACGAAAACATGATTCGCGCGATGTTCCTTTCAATGGGTCGCAAGCCGAGCGAAGCCCAAATTAGGGCGGTCATGAACAACATGAAAAACAGTCAGTGAGCACCCGCTTCTGACAGCAAAAAAAGACACCTTCTCGGGCGTCTTTTTTTATGTTTGCGAAGACGGTGATGATCAGTATTTACTGCTGTGGTGCGATTTTGTTTTCAAAAGACGCGGAGGTCAGTTCTATTGTCTGTTTGTCAATCAAAAAATAAGATTTAATCGAATTATTTTTATAACGACGCTTATTGTGTGGAAATTATTCACACTTGCATTTTTAACTAAATAACTACTAATTATAAACTATTTTTATTTGATCCATCGCACTTTATTTTCTTCATTTCGAGCGAGTCTTTTGATATTTTCGTGATGTCTAAAAATGAGGATGATAGTGATGATCAAGATGGTCGCGAAATAGTCCCAGCCCACCAAGAATAATTTCCCGTTTCCCCACATACCGAAGTTGAAACTACCGGGCACAAAATAGTCCGTAAGAAACATCGCCAGAGCCGCTAGAACAACGGTTGAAGAGGCGATGATTGACGAGAGTGAAACAAACTTTTTATTTTTAAGAATGACGAAGAAAACCATTCCGAAAATGGATAGAAACCAGCTCGTCGCCACGACCATTCCAGCAAGAGCCGAGACGGCTTTCCCGCCGCGGAAGTTGGCGTACAGCGGCCAGCAGTGACCAAGCGTCGCACCAAGGGATGCCAAGTAGTAGTAAGCCATGCCTCCGCGCCATAAAGCGACGGCATTCGCTAGGCCGGTGAGGTTGATGAGCAGATAGGCGGCCCAAATTGAGAGAACGGCTTTGGTTATGTCGACGATCATAACGGCGAGTCCGGCTTTTTTGCCCCATAGTCTCCCGGCGTTCGTGCCGCCGGCGTTTTTGGAACCGAAATCGCGGGGATCTTGCTTGAAAAAGACTTTCCCGATGACGATTGCCGTCGGAAAAGATCCGATTAAATAACCAATTATTAATGATCCTAATCCAATTGCTATATTATAAATAATATCCATAAGTCCTCACCCGTTAAATGCTTATTTATTATATAAAAGTATCATTACTTTTCAAAACTTATTTGTTATAATTACGAATTGATTTAGAACACGCGAGGACAAGATGACCGAAAAAACGATTAAAAACACATATACGGCTGCTGATATTGATATTCTTGAAGGCCTTTCTGGCGTTCGCAAAAGACCGGCGATGTATATTGGTTCGACGAACTCTTCTGGTTTGCATCACCTCGTCTGGGAAGTAATCGATAATGGCGTCGATGAGGCTCTCTCCGGTTTTGGCAGTAAAATTACGGTCATCATTCACAAAGATGGCTCGCTGTCGGTCGAAGACGAAGGTCGCGGAATCCCTGTCGACCTCCACACACAGTCGAATATGCCGGCGGTGCAGCTCATCTTTTCAACACTGCACTCTGGGGGAAAATTCTCCGATGCCGTCTACAAAAGCAGCGCCGGTCTCCACGGTGTCGGCGCCTCGGTCACGAATGCCTTAAGCGAGTTTTTGGACGTCACCGTCTATCGCGATAGTTCGATTTATCACCTCCGTTTTGAAAATGGCGGAAAATTGGTGACTCCGCTTGAAATTATCGGCAAAACCAACAAACATGGAACGCTTGTTAGATTTAAGCCTGATGCGACGATTTTCACCTCGATTGATTTTAAATGGGATACGATTTATAACCACTTGCAAGAGAGTGCTTTTCTCTTAAAGAAAGTTCGCTTCATCCTTAAGGATGAAAGAACCGATTTATCCCACGAATTTTACTATGTCGACGGCCTTAAAGAGTATGTCGCGACATTAAATACGAACAAGAAGCCGCTGGGCAATATCGTCTCATTTGAAGATGAAGCCAACGGTATCATCATCGAATGCGCGATGCAATATTGCATCGAGGACTATAATGAGTCGATTTATTCGTATGCCAACAATGTCCGCACTCGCGATGGTGGTACTCACGAGACCGGCTTTCGCATCGGTTTAACCCGGGCTGTCAATGACTTCGTCACCGAACATTCCCTTTTAAAAGGGAAAAACAAGATTGAAGGCGGTGATATCCGCGAGGGTTTGACGGCGATTCTTTCTTTAAAAATCCCCGAAACGCTCCTCCAGTATGAAGGTCAAACCAAATCAAAACTCGGCACTCCCGAAGCTATTCAGGCCGTCAATAATTTTATTTATAGTAAGTTAACTTACTATTTAAATGAAAACAAAGAGTTCGCCGTCAACTTAGTAAAAAAGATCAGCGATTCGCGTGATGCTCGTCTGGCAGCCCGCAAGGCCAAAGATGAGGCCAGAAGCACTAAAAAAGCTAGAAACGATCTGATTATCAGCGATAAACTGACACCTTGTCAGTCCAAAGAATACGCTTTAAATGAATTATTTATCGTCGAAGGCGAATCGGCCGGCGGCACGGCCCGCAAAGGCCGGGATCGTCTCCATCAGGCGATTCTACCACTTCGTGGTAAGCCTCTTAATACCGACAATGTCACCATGGAGCGAATGCTAAAAAACGAAGAGTTCTCGACGATCATCTCAACTATCGGAGCCGGTGTCGGACAAAACTTTGACATCGACGAATCCAAATACGGCAAAATCATCATCATGACCGATGCCGATACCGATGGAGCACATATTCAGACCTTGCTTTTAACATTCTTTTATCACTATATGAGACCCCTCGTCAACAAGGGCAAAATATTCGTCGCCGTCCCTCCTTTATATCGCGTTTACAAAGAGGTCAACAAGACCATTGTTTATGAATATGCCTGGGATGATCGCGGCTTAGAAAAAGCCAAGAAAAATATCGGCGCGGGATATAAAATTTCGCGTTATAAAGGCCTTGGCGAAATGGACGCCGATCAACTGTGGGAAACGACGATGAATCCGCGGACCAGACAGCTCGTCCGCGTCAAGATCGAAGACCCGCTTCTCGTCGAAAGACGCGTCAGTGTCCTGATGGGAAAAGATGCGGCGGTGCGCCGTAAATGGGTCGAAGAAAATGTCGACTTCAACAAAGTTGACCACTTCATTGAGGAGATAAAATAATGGTTAAAAAAGCTCCTGATACCGTTGAAGTAATCAAAGAAAAAATCAGCAACCAACCGCTTGAAGAAGTGATGGGTGACCGCTATGCGACTTACGCCAAATACGTCATTCAAGACCGCGCTATTCCCGATGTTCGCGATGGTCTAAAACCCGTCCAAAGGCGCATCATCTACGCGATGTATGAATCGGGTAATATTTCGACGCGGCCCACCAAAAAATGCGCCCATACCGTCGGTGCCGTCATGGGTAAATATCACCCTCACGGCGACGCTTCGATTTATGATGCCCTGGCCCGCATGTCGCAAGATTGGAAAGTACGGGTTCCCCTCGTCGATTTTCAAGGCAATAACGGCAGTATCGACGGCGATGTTCCGGCCGCCTATCGCTACACCGAGGCACGGCTTAGCGAAATCGCCGAAGAATTGACGCGTGACCTCGAAAAAAAGACGGTCGACATGGATCTCACATTCGATGATACTGACTTTGAACCGAGTGTTCTTCCGGCCCGGTTTCCCAACCTCCTCGTCAATGGCAGCGAAGGCATTGCAGTTGCATTAGCAACTGAGATCCCTCCCCATAACTTGCGCGAGGTCGTCGAGGCCGTCATCTGGCGCCTGACTCATGTCAATGTTACACCTTTGGATTTGATGCGCTTCATCAAGGGTCCGGACTTTCCGACCGGCGGCCTCATCTACGAAGGTGAAGGTTTACAAAACATGTATGAAACCGGTCGCGGTCGCATCGAAGTCGCCGCTAAAACGCAGATCATCAATGAAAAAGGTCTCAAGCAAATTGTCATCACCGAAATACCGTATAAAACGGTTAAAATTTCGCTTGTTTATGAACTCGACAAGATTCGTCACGGCAAGGAAATCGATGGTATCGCCGAGGTGCGCGATGAATCAGACCGCAAGGGTTTACGCATTGTCATCGATCTCAAAAAAGACGCTAAACCAGAAGTCATCTTGGCTTATATTTTTAATAAAACGCAACTCAAAAGTTCGTATTCGGCCAACATAGTTGCCATTGTTAACGGGCGTCCTAAAACGCTTAATTTACTGCAAATTGTCGATGCCTATATCGACCACCAAGTCGAGGTTATCACGCGGCGCAGCCACTTCGACTTAGACAAGTCTCAAGCTCGTCTGCACATCGTTGACGGACTCATCAAAGCCATCTCGATACTCGATAAAATCGTCGAGGTTATCCGTGCTTCCAAAGATAAGACCAGCGCCAAAGAAAACTTGCAGAAGAAGTTCGACTTTTCCGAAGCGCAGAGCGAAGCGATTGTCATGTTACAACTTTATAAGTTGTCGAATACCGATATTTCCACGCTCGTCAAAGAAAAAGAAAGCCTCGAAAAGACGATTTTAAAACTTCAAGGTATCCTTGAGGATCGCAAAAAACTCGACCGCGTCATCATCGCTGATCTAAGGGCGATCGCCGCCAAATACGGAGATGATCGCCGAACCCAAATCGTCGAAAAAGATATTAACCTGCAAATCGACAAACGCGACTTAATTGCCAAGGAAGACGTGATGATCGCCATCACTCGCGACGGCTACATCAAGCGCAGTTCCGTGAAGTCATATCGCGGCAGCGGCGTCGATTCGCTCCCCGGAATGAAAGAGGATGATATTCTCGTTTACCGGGGCCAGGCGGTGACGACCGATTTTGTCTTGGCTTTTACAAATCGCGGCAACTATCTTTACATTCCGATTCACGAAATCATCGATACGAAATGGAAAGAGGAAGGCAAGCACATCAATTACCTGATCAGCCTCGAGTACAAAGAGAAAATCGTCTGCGCTTTTGCCGTCAATGAATTCCGCGGAGATCTCTTTTTGGCCCTCGTGAGCAAAAAAGGCCAAATTAAACGCGTGCGTCTGAGCGATTTTGTCGTCATTCGCTACGCGCGACCGATTACAGCGATGAAGCTCATCGGTGATGATGAAATTGCCGATGTGGTGGTAACAAGCGGCGACAGCAACCTCCTCGTCCTCACCAGCACGGGAGGCGCAATCCTCTTTAACGAAAACGATGTGTCAATCGCCACCCTCAAATCCGGCGGCGTCAAGGCCATCGCCGAATTAAAACCGGCGGTGATTGCTAAAATACTCGTCTTTGAAAAAGACGAAAAAGCCAAAATTGCCTTGCTTACGCATGCTGGACACATTCGGATTTATGATTATGCCAATACGCCTTTAACCGTTCGTTTAGGCAAGACGACACCAATCTATCCGTGCTTTAAAAACGAGCCTCATTATTTGATTTTCGCTCAGAAAATAAGCGCTAAGGATGAAAAAATTGTGTGGCGAGTGCAAGCCAATAACAAAGCGATCATCGAGGTGCCGGTGGAAGAATTCTATGTCACTCCGCGCAACAAATACGCCAAGGGCACGATCACCTTGCCGCGGCGCTCGCACTTAGCGATTGTCTTTCGGCAAGACGACATCATGATCGATCAGACGATTATCGCTCACGAACCGCCCATCAAGGAAAAACCGATCGCCGTTTCTAATGGCGTTGAACTCGATGAAAACGGCGAAGAGTACAAACAAATCTCCATTTTTGAAGAAGACGAAACAAAAAAATAGTTTTTCTTGCGTATTTCGTGCTTTTAACTGGCGGCGCCAAATATCTGACGCCGCCTTTGTTTTTCTTATTTTTATGGTATTTATCTATGTTTTTACAATTATAATTTGTAAAATAAGAATATGAATAAACGCTTCATTCCCTTCTGCGTGGCTAAGAGCATTTACGACATCGAGCCCGCCTTTTTCCAAAAACATAATATATCGATTTTGTTTGTCGACTTGGATAACACATTAGATGCTTACCATCAGTCGCATCCGACCGACAAAGCTTTTGCCTTAAAAGAAAAGCTGAGCAAGGCCGCAATCGAGATGATCGTCGTCTCCAACAATACTTCGAAAAGGGTTTCGACGTATGCTAAAGAATTAGGGGTTCGCTATGCCGGATCACTATATAAACCATTTGCTTTTAAACTTAGAAAGTTTATTAAGAAAAATGGTATCGATATTTCCAAAGTCATGATGATCGGCGATCAAATCATCACCGATGTGGCGTGCGGAAATGGCGCCGGCATTCGCGTTATTCTGACCGAAAGGCTCGTCGAAGACGACCAGTGGACGACGCGTTTTAATCGCTGGTTTGATGCTCCGCGCTATCAAAAAATGAAAAAACAAAATCTCTTAATCAGCTGGGAGGAAAGATAATGGCTAAGTTAAATATTATTCGCCGCTGCTACTCGTGCGGAGTCGTCTTGCAAAGCAAGGATCCGCAAAAAGACGGCTATGTCGAAAATGAATTTCTGCAAGACCTGTCAAAAGGTGTCCTTTTTTGCTCAAAGTGTTTCCACAGCGAGAAATATAATCTCGCACCGCGCGAGGCGAGTCTCGATCACGAATTTTTCACCCTCATCGCCGATGCCCAGGCCACCGATGCCTTAATCGTTTATGTCATCAACCTCTTCTCTTTTGAGGCCGGTTTTATCCGCGCCCTCAACCATTGGCTTTCGGGCCTTGATATCCTCGTGCTTGCCAATAAGCGCGATATCCTTCCCGATGATATCGACGATGAGCAACTCAAAGAATATGTCGCCCATCGCCTCAGAGTCGAAAAATTAAAAGTCCTCGATGTCAAATTGGTGAGCGCTTCCGCCAACTACAACATTCGCGATGTGATTGATGTCATCAAGGATTTGCGCCGGCGCCGCGATGTTTATATCATCGGTCAGAAACACTCTGGCAAAACGACTTTGATGGAAGCCTTCCTTAAGGAATATAAGAACTTAAGCCGGACGAATATCATCACTCAAAATTATCCGGGGACAAACCTTAAAGTCATGCAAATACCAATCGACCAATCGACATATTTTTATGACACGCCCGGATTAGGAAACGATAATTCTGTTCTCGAAAAGGTCGAAAAGCCAGTCTTGAAAGCAATCGTTCCCGTCAAAAAGATTGAAAAACGGCGCTTCACCATCACAAAAACGCAGTCTCTTTTCATCGGAGGTCTGGCCCGCATCGAGTTGGTCGAAGGCGAGAAAACGGCGGTGGGATGCTATTTTTCTGATGATGTTGACATCAAAAAAATTGTCTTGCCGGATGCCAACAAGCAGTTCTTAAGAACACTTAGCAAAGACTTGCTCCATCCGACTTCGAAAAATTTGCAGAGCCTGAAAGATTTTGACATCTACGACATCGTCGTCGACGAAGAAGGCTCGCGCGACATCGGCATAAACGGTCTGGGCTGGTTCTCTTTTATCGGCGCCAATCAAACCTTCCGCCTCTACCTCCCCAAAGGGGTTTCGTTCTACACGACGAGGTCTAAAATCCAAGATGTTAAGTAACAAGGACAGGCAAGAATTATTTGCTTTGAGCAACAGGCTTAAAACACGCTACATCATCGGCAAGGATAATCTTGACGAGAAAGTTTTAGAAATGCTTGATAAAGCTCTTTTGGCCAACGAACTGATCAAGGTGTCAGTCAATAAAAACGCCAGTCAGGAAGCTGATTATTTCGCCACGGCAATCTGCGCAAAACTTGATTGTGAGCTGATAAAGATAATTGGTAAGACAATTGTCTTATATCGGCAAAAACCGCAGAGGAACAAAAAATAGTGGAAAGCGTCATTCTCTTCGGCGGAGCTTTCGACCCGGTCCATAACGGCCATCTCAGAATGGCGGGAGCGGCCAGTTTTTTGCTCAACGCCGATGTCATCTTCATACCCAGCAAAAGCCCGCGATGGAAAAATCCGAGTGTCGGCATTGATCACCGGCTCAAAATGCTGGCTTTAGCCATTCGTCAAAATGGATTGTCGGGGACGACGATTTCCGATTACGAGATCCGTTCCGAGGTCGAAGTCAATTACACGATTGATACGGTTCGTTACTTTGTAAATAAATATCCCAAGAAACAATTTTACCTTTTAATCGGCGCCGATCAGGTCAATCAGTTTCACCAGTGGCGGGAACCTGAGGAGATTGTTAAATTGCTGACGGTGGTCTACATACCGCGCCCTGACATCAAAATAAATGAAGGTAATGTGACAAAGTATAAAATTATGAGTTTGCCGTATAATCATACCGGCGAAGTCTCCTCGACCAAAATTCGCAATTTGCAATCTGTCGACACGCCTTCAGCGGTGCTTGATTACATCGAAAAAAACCGCCTCTATTATATAGAGAAGATCGCCGGAATGCTCGACAAGGAACGTTTCGAACATTCGCTTTCAGTCGCTCACCTCGCGCGTTCAATCGCTTATAAAAACGAGCGGAATGATTATCCGAAAGCTTACATTGCCGGCTTGCTTCATGATCTCGGCAAAGGTTATGACACAGCGCAGACAATTGCCATCATGAAAAGACAATATAAAGATTATGTCAACCAACCTGAGTTTTCCTACCATCAGTTTGTCGGATCATATTTGGCCGAAAAGGAATTCGGCATCAAAGACGAAGAGGTCCTTGACGCGATTCGCTTTCACGCGACCGGCAAGCCGCACATGAGCCCGCTTGGCAAGATTATCTACTGCGCCGACAAGATCGATCCTCTGCGAGGCTTTAACTCGAGACCGCTCATCAAAAAATGCTATCAAAACTATTACTTGGGTTTTGTAGTGGTCTTAAGTGCCAATCGCGAGTATCTTCTCGCCAACGGCAAAGACATTAATAATCCGCTAACTGACGCCTGTATGCAGCTTTACCTAGGAAAGGGGAAAGACATTGAATTCAGATAAGTACACCAAGGGCATCCTCCAGCTGTTAGAAGAGACGAAAGCTGAAGACATTCAAATCATCGACGTTCGCGATAAGACACCATTCAGCGAATACTACATTCTCGTCACGGCCACCAATCCGCGGCAGATGAATGCTCTTAAAGAAGCGGTTGTCGAAAAGATTGAAACGCTCAAAGGTAAAATTAATCACGTGGAAGGCAACGAGAATTCGGGATGGATATTAGTTGATGCCTATCATGTCATCATCAATATCTTCTCAAAGGAAGAACGTGAGAGAATTAGCCTCGAGCAGATCTTGTCTCGGCGTTAACCTTTAAAGATCACATTTTGAACCGGAATCAAATTCACGGTTCTTTTTTTATCGAGAGCATAAATAGTGGTAGCAGCGATTTTTGCCCAAACTGGTCCGATTCGCGAAATATGATTAACTTCGCATAATGTCCATTATGTTAACCATATAGTACTTTTTATAGATTTTATCGGTGTTTTTCTCATTTCTTTTCCTTAATACATTTCTATTAAATTATCTATTGTCAGGAGTTTTCCACATAATGCCCGTTATAATAAAATACTAAATTACTACTAATTGAATAATACCGCCACAATAATTAAAACCCTACGTGTATATTTCTTCTCATAAGTTTTATAATGGATTTATGGCAACAAGATGCTGTTCATGCTGTGGAGAATTCACTCTTGGCAAGGGCCTTGATGGCGAGATTTGCCCGATTTGCGGATGGGTTAAAGATGCGTCTCAGGAAGCAAATCCCCGCCTTGCAAGCGGCCCAAATAAAAAGTCCCTGGTCGAAGCGAGGAACATCTATTTTGCTCATCGGCGCGATCATACGATCTTTTAGCGCCTTTGCGAAATGATAATAATTAACGGCCTTTGAGTTTTTTTTTCGCGAAGTACATGCCGAGGTCGATCAGTCCGATCAGAATAATCGCGAAGATTGAAATCGCGACAATTCTCGTCATGTCAGCTTCGATGTAAGCTAAGTGAATCAGCCGTCCGAGTCCGGAGATGCGATTTGAGCCGGCGATAATTTCCGACATGATCGATATTTTCATGCCGAGGCCGAGGCTTGAGACGATTCCCAGGAGGACATAGGGCATCGAAAGCGGTATTTTAATGCGGATGATGGACTGGAGGCGAGTCGCGCCATCAATTTTAGCGGCTTCCCGCACTTCGCGGTTGACGTTTTTAATCCCCGTCGCCATCGATTCATAAGAAATTGGAAAGATGATTAAAAAGACGATGATGATCGGCGCGAAAAGAGGGCGGAGCAATACGATCAGAATTAAAATGACGGCCGCGGTCGGAAGCGTCCTTAAAGTAATGACGAGCGGTCGCATAAAATGGGCGAAGCTTTTGTGCACGCCGGCGATGACGCCCATTAGCGAGCCGAGAAGAAAGGCGATGGCAAAACTGATGGCTAAACGAAGCAGGGTTCCGCCGACGGCAAGCCAGGTTGTGGCCTCGCCAAACAGCGTAAAAAAGAGGGGGATGGCATCTTCCGGGCCGGGAAATGTCGGTAAGACGGTCGCTTTGACGATGAGCGAAGTCAGCCACCACAAAAGAAAAACGAAGCCAATGCCAAGCACCGTATAAATAACTACGCCGTGTTTTTGGAAGAAGGCTTTCGTTTTATTCATTTATAATTTTACCTACAAACCGAGGAAGTAGGAATCGGCAAATGTTTCTAAACCGAGCGTTTCAAGAAATTCGTTGACATCGACTTCTTCGGTGCCGCGAACTAAACCGAAGCCATTGGCCCCGTCGCTTTGTGTGGTTAACATAATATTTGAGTTAAATCCGAATTTAGCGGCTTGAGCCTGGGCGTCGCCATAGGCGTCGAGGGCGGCTTTGGCCGTCGCCGGCGTGTCGATAGCGACATCAATTCTTGCGACCATCTCATCGACATAGTTTTCAAAAACGGTCGGATTTAATTCATAGTGGCTGGCGCGAACAAATAAACCGGCTTGCGGAATGGCGCTCTGCCCGGTATATTCTTGCCATTCGGACCGAATGTTTTTAACGACCTTGACATTACCATAGGTGGCGGCCGTCGCATCGTTTAGAGCAATATTAAGAGCTGGCTGGGCGATAAAGACAAAATCGACTGGTTCACTCGCATAAACGCCTGTTTTTAATACGCCAAGAGCTTCAGAAACGCTTGGGACATAGTGAGGAGTGTTTTCAATTTCCCAGTATTCTGACAATTTGCGATAGACGAGATCCGGAATGAGGTTTTCGCCAAAAGAGACGACGACATCATCGGCGGTCGGCATTTCGCCTTCGTTTTTATTAATGCTGGCCAGATAGAAGTTCCCACCCGTTATTAGCTTTGCTAATTTGAAGTCTAGATCGTTATTTTTGATGCTTTTTAAGGCATTGATCGAATCAAAGACAACAGCGTTATAGTAATTGGTCTGCAGTTCGGCTAAAACATTGCTCGGTGTCGAGTTGGTGACGAAGTTCTCGTTATTACCTTGGTCATAAAAAGCCAGGGTCGGGGCGCCGGCCGGGGAAATCGTGCGGATTGTGATTTCTGGGGCGGGTCCGCCACAGGCGCTCAAGGTGATGGCTGCTAGGGGCAGGATAATACTTTTTGTTTTCATTTATTCAAAAATCTCCATGATGGGGGCACCGATTTGATTCGGCGTCTTCTTAAGTCCAAAGTTTTCTAAAACGCTCGCTCCGATGACGGCGAAAGTTTCGCGCTCATCAAGATAGCGGCCGTTTTTAATCGATTTTGAGTAGATTAGAAGCGGAACTTTTTCTCTGGTGTGATCGGTGCCATGATGGACGGGATCATTGCCGTGGTCGGCTGTGACCATGACCAAATCATCGTCCTTAAGAACTTTTAATAACTCGCCTAATTTAACATCGAACTCTTCTAGAGCTTTGGCATAACCAATGGCGTTGCGGCGATGGCCAAACTCGCTGTCGAATTCGACTAGGTTAACATAACATAATCCGGTAAAATCGTGATTCTTGGCTTCTTCGATCGTTTTGTTCATACCGTCGAGGTTGGAGACCGTCTTCTGGGCTTTGACGACACCCATCGTATTGAAGATGTCATTAATCTTGCCGATTGAACTGACCATAAAACCATTGTTTTTCAAAACGTCTAAGGTCGTTGTTCCGGTCGGCGAGACGGCTAAATCATGACGGTTGGCCGTCCGCTTAAAATTGTGTTTATTAGTGCCGATAAACGGGCGGGCGATAATGCGGCCGACAAAATATTCCGGCTTCATGCATATCTCGCGGGCGATATCGCAACAACGATATAATTCTTTGACGCCGGTCACTTCTTCGTGGGCGGCAATTTGTAAGACGCTATCGGCGGAAGTATAGACAATCAGGGAATTTTCGCGCATTTGCTGCTCGCCTAATTCGACGAGAATCTCCGTTCCGCTGGCCGCTTTGTTGCCGATGATTTTGTGTCCGGTCTTCTCGGCCAGTTCATCAATCAAAGATTGGGGAAAGCCGGTGTCGGTAAACGTCTGAAAGGGTTTGGTCGTATTGATGCCCATCATCTCCCAATGACCGGTCATCGTATCCTTGCCGGCGCTTGTCTCGCGGAGGCGAAGGGCATACGAATGCGGGTGTTTGACGATGCTGGTGCCTAAAATCGGCGCTAAGTCACCGAGGCCTAGCGAATTCATGACCGGAACTTTTAAACCACCGGCTTCGCGGGCTGTGTGGACGAGGGTATTGGCCCCTTTGTCGCCAAATTTCTCAGCATCCGGCATCTCGCCGATTCCGACGGAATCGATGACGATGACGAACATTCTTTTATATTTATTCATGGTTACTCCTTTATTAACATAAAGATTGTATATTATTTGCGCTTAGCATACAAATCATACGCACTCAGGATGCGGTTGCTGGAGACATGCGTGTAGATTTGCGTGGTCGCGATATTCTGGTGCCCGAGCATCTCTTGAACCGCCCTTAACTCCGCGCCTTTATCAAGCATATGCGTCGCAAAACAGTGACGCAGTGTATGGGGTGATATTTCTTCTTTGATGCCCGCATAGGTGGCGTACTTTTTCACTTGCCGAAAAAAATATTGGCGGGACAGCTCTTTTCCGTAGCGGTTTAAAAAGAGATATTTCGTATTCTTTCCGATATTTTTGCTTCTTGCTTCTTCGATGTAATGGACCAGATATTCCAAGGCGTATTCGCCGATGGGCACGCGCCGTTCTTTATTGCCTTTACCATAAATGGTAACAATGCCGTGGGTAAAGTTTACTTGGGAGCGCTCCAAATTGATGAGTTCGCTGACGCGGAGTCCCGATGAGTACATCACTTCGAGCATCGCGCGATCACGCATGCCCTCTGGCTTTTCAAGATCCGGGGCTTCAAGGAGCGATTCGACTTGTTCGACACTAAGCGACAGAGGAAGTTTTTTGATGGCCCGCGGCGATTCGATCTTGGGCACCGCATCGGGGAGCAGTTTTTCTTTTTCTAGAAAGCGATAAAAATGCTTGGTCGAGGAGAGCCGCCGCAAAATGGTGGCATTGGCCCGATTTTGCTTGCTCTGGATCTTGATAAAGTCAGTCAGATCGCTGACGAGCAGATCATCGGTTGACTCCTTGTCTTTAAACACCTTGAAAAATTGTTTTAGATCGTTGGCATAGGCCTGAATGGTTTGGGGCTGAACGCCTTTTTCAACCGTTAAGTGCTGAAAGAATAAATCGATCGCATCATCAATCTTCATCTTTGTTTCCTCTCTTGTCGTGTTCGACCTCGCTGGCGCGGATGAGCATCGGCTTTTTTAGCTTCCGGTTCAACTCGTTAATTAATAGTTTTGTCTCACTTTCTTCCTCGTGTTTTCGATAGTCGAAAAGCGACATCTGAATGACGAGATCGCGCGGGTCAATCAAGTTTTGCAGCGTGACGCCGACGAGGCGAATCGGCTGGCCTTTGTAATGCCTTTCTAACAAAGTTAGAGCCTTATCAAAAATGACTTCGTATTCACTGGTGGGCCGCGCGAAGGTAAGCGAGCGATTAATCGTCTTAAATTCCGTATCTTTAATAACCAGCTGAACCGTCGAACCTTGCTTTCGCTCATTTTGGGCGCGTTCGCTGACTTCCTTCGCGAGCGTCGAAATCATCTCTTTTATTTCCATAAAGTCGTCCGTGTCATGCATAAAAGTCGAGCTGTTACCGATTGATTTCGGGTCCCACGGTTCGAGATCGACTTCGTCATTTCCGTAGCCGTTGACCCAATCTTTGATGACGAAGAAGAATTTGCCGAGCAGGAGGTGCATCTCGGGGTCATCGCTATTGATGCGCCTAGCTAAATCGCCGATCGTTTTGATGCCGATCGCTTCCAGTTTAGGCGAAGTTTTGCGCCCGATGCCATAAAAGTCGCGAATCGAAAGCGGATAGAGCAGTCGGGGAATATCTCTTCGCCTTAAAATGGTTAATCCCATCGGCTTTTTCATATCAGAGGCCATCTTGGCCAAAAACTTCGTCGGTCCGACCCCAATCGAACACTTTAAGCCGGTCTTCTCTAAGAGTTTGTTTTGCATATTTAAAAAATAGGCGCGCACATCTTCGACATTTTCAAGGGCCTCTGTCATATCGATATAGCATTCGTCCACCGATGCTTTTTCCACTTTCTTGCTGTATTTGCGGACGAAGGCGAAAAACTCGCGGGATAGCAAACCATAGTAGCGGAAATCGACGGGAAGGATGAGGACATGAGGGCATAGTCGCTTGGCTTGAAATGTCGGCATGCCGGAGCGAATGCCAAATTTGCGGGCGGCATAAGAAGCTGTCGAGACGATGCCTTTGCGACCATCGCCTCCGATGATGACGGGTTTATCGACTAAAGACGGATCGCGAATTTCTTCGGCGGTCGCAAAGAAGGCGTTTAAATCGATGTGGACGATAATCTTGCTCATCAATTATATTGTAAATAATTAAAAACTGGATAACAACATTATGTTAACCAGTTTCTGTATTTTCTTTAAAGAAGTTTCTTTATTTCTTCGAACACTTGCTTTGGTAATAAACCCAATTCTTCAAGCTGCTCGCTGATTTTTGCCTGGGTGACGAAGACATCAGGAATGGCGAAAGACTTAATCTGGCCTTTGTATGACATCTCGCAAAGCTTTGTTTTTAAGTAGGAAGCAAAACCGAATTCGGTGGCATAGGCATCATAGATGACAATCGTCTCATATTCGCTTAAAGAGCTTAACATCTCCTGATCATGAGGTTTTAAAAATAAGGCGTTTACTAAAGTGACATCGAGATCGGCTTCAATGATGAGTTCTTTGAGGCTTCTCAGGAGCTGGCCGACGGCGATGACGGCGACGCGTTTCGAGTTGGCAACACATTCCATAATCCATTTGCCAAATTGATGATTTTCCTCTTGAATCAGATGGTTCTTCTTAAGAAGATCACGCGGATAGCGGATGAAGAAGGGTCCGTGTTGTTTTAAAGATTCGTTGAGCAGATACTTCGCTTCTTTATCGCTTGACGGCATCGTCACCACCGTATTCGGCGTGCTCAGCAAAAATGATTCATCATAGATGCCCTGGTGTGTTTCGCCGTCTAATCCGACCAAGCCGGAGCGATCGACCAAGAAAGTAATGTTTAAGTTCATCCTGGCAATATCATGGATAATCTGATCAAAAGCTCGCTGCATAAAAGTCGAGTAGATGGAGACGATCGGATGCGTGCCGGAGACAGCGAGCCCGCTTGCAAGTGTGAGGGCGTGGCCTTCGGCAATGCCGACATCAAATGTCCTTTTCGGATAGGTGCTGAAAAGGTCTTCGAGACCGCTGCCTTTAACGGTTGCCGGGGAAATAATGACTAAATCATTGCGCTCAGCCATCAGCGCGGTTAACAAATCGCTGAAAAGATGCGACCAGGACAGCTCTTCGGGATGGAGGTTTTTCGGTTTTCCGCTCTCGATTTCAAAAGGCGTCACGCCGTGCCAGTAACCGGTCGTATCATTTTCGGCGTATCGATAGCCTTTACCCTTAACTGTTGCAACATGCAAAACGACCGATTTAGGGGTTCTTTTAGCTCGCGCAATCGCTTTCTCGAGGGCTTTAATGTTATGGCCGTCGATACAGCCGATGTATTGAAAGCCCATATCATCAAAGTAAGTCGTCGGAACAAGCTTCTGCTTAATGGCATTTTTAATGCGCGAGGTAAAATTGTAAAGTGCGTGTCCCATCCGCGTTTTAAACATAAAACGACGGTAGGAGATTTTAAAATTGGTATAACCTGAAGCCGTCGAGATTTTAGCAAAGAACTTGCCCATGCCGCCGGTCGGACGGGATATCGACATCTCATTATCATTTAAAATGATAATAACCTTATTGTTGTTATGCGAAATATTATTGAGGGCCTCAAACGCCAAACCGTTGACGATCGAGCCATCGCCGATGACGGCGACAACATCGTATTTTTCACCTCTGGCATCGCGATTTAAGGCAAAGCCTTGCGCGGCGCTTAGAGAAGTTGAACTATGCCCGGCTTCAAAACAATCGTAATAAGACTCGCAAATCTTCTGAAATCCGGAAATGCCATTGCGGTTCCGCAGGTATTCAAGGGAGCGACCGGTGAGAATCTTGTGCGTGTATGATTGGTGGCCGACATCAAATATCAGCTTATCATGTTTAAAATTAAACATGCGATGAAGGGCAATCGTGATTTCCACCACGCCGAGATTGCTTGAAAGGTGACCACCGTATTTGCTGGTCTTGTCAATGATCTCGCGGCGAATCTTTTCCGAGAGGAGATCGAGCGAGCGATAATTGAGCTCCTTTAAAAATTCCGGACCTTTAATATCCCTGATGTCGATGTCAATTATCCTTTTGCTGCTTGGTTTTGCCATACTATTTATATACTAATTTTATACTATGATTTATATTTGAATTTATTCAACTTTTAAAATATCGGCGATTTTACCTTCGGCATCCTTAAGCGCTTCTTCCAGCGTTTTGATAATGCTTTTGCCCTCTTGATAAAGGGCGATGCTTTCGTCGAGGGGGAGAGTTTTGCTTTCAATCGTCGCAACGATTTCTTCAAGACGAGCTAGCATCTTCTCAAAATTGATTTCATTTTCCTTAGCCATTTTTCTTGCTCTCCTTTGCGGTAACCCGAGACATAATTATACCATCTTTGACGTTTGTCAAGACGTTTTGACCTGTTTCAACTTTGTTGACTGAGTCGATTACCTTGCCGCTTTCATCGGTCATGATCGAGTAACCGCGCTTTAAGACGCCAAAAGGCGACAGCGCTTCGAGACGCTGCTTTGATGATCTGACCTCGTGGCTAGCGATAAGATAACTGTTTTGCATCGCATTGACAAGGCGAACGCGATATTCCCTGACATCGCGGACTTTATTTTCATAGATGGATTTGGGATCGATGAAGAAAGCTCTCTTTGCCAGGAGGTTGAGCCTCTCTTTTAGAGTGTGGACCTTATTTTGCAAAGCAAGGCTCATCCTTTCAAGATTTTCGTTAAGTGTTTCATAAATCTCGCGTTTGTCAGGCGTCGCCAGCTCGGCGGCCCCCGTCGGGGTCGAGACGCGGCGGTCGGCGACATAGTCGACCAAGGTAAAATCAATTTCATGACCGATGGCGGAGATGATGGGAGCCCGGCTCGTCGCTAAGGCGCGAACTAGCACCTCATCGTTAAAGGCATTGAGATCCTCGCTCGCCCCGCCACCGCGGCCGATAATAAGCGTGCTTAAATCATATGATTTAGTCAGTTCAAAGGCTCGCAATAAATCCTTGGGGGCGGCGCTTCCCTGCACCAAACTCGGAAAGAAGTAAATTCTGGCGATGGGATAACGGCGATGAATATTCTTAATCATATCTTCAATCGCCGCGCTTCCCGATGCCGATATGATGCCGATTGACTCGGGATAGGAGACGATCGGGCGTTTGCGATTTTCGTCGAAAAGACCTTCGGCCTTTAATTTCTGTTTTAACTTCTCGAGTTCCACCAGCAGGGCGCCTTGACCGAATAATTCAATTTCGCTCACGTAAATCTGATAGCTGCCCCTTTGGGGATAGACGCTGACGGAGCCATAGGCTAAGACTTCGTCGCCGTCTTTCATATTAAAGCCGATGCGAATCGCATCATTATAAAACATGACGGCCGAGATGACGCTGTTCTCGTCTTTGAGGGTGAAGTAAAAATGTCCGCTCGGATATTTTTTTAGATTGGATACTTCACCTTTTAGTTTTACTAAGCGGAGTGAAACTTCGCCATCAAGAATTTCTTTGATATGGCGATTTAAACTCGTGACGGTATAAAATTCTCCGCTTTTCATAAGGTGCTGTCGAGGACGGCGTTAATAAATTTATAGTCGGCATTATCAAGATAGCGTTTGGCCATTCTGACGGCGATGTCGATGACGGCGCTGCGATCGACTTCGCCGACATAGCGATAGTGAGCGACCGATAAGAGCAAAATGGATTGGGCGATGCGATTTAAACGGGAAAATTTCCATTTATTCATGTTCGCCTGTAACATCGCAACAATTTCTTCGTGATTTCTAACCACTTTAATAAATACTTCTGACACAAATGTGTCGATATCGGCAAACGGCGCATCGCAAACGCGTTCAAGAAGAGCTTTGACATCGATATCTTCGCCCATCTCCACCCTCGTCAAATAATCGTAAATGCACGACATGGCGAGAATCTGATTTTGGTTGCGGGTATTATTTGTGCTCATATTATTCCGTTCCGTTCGCCTCGTCGAGGTTAGGAGTGGCCGCGCCGTGAAAACGTTTCTCGATGGCGATGACGTTGAAGTATTCATAGATGGCAATAGCAAGAGCCACCAGGATGACCAAATGAGTCGCGATGGTAAAAGCATAGGTCGTGCCCCAATTCGCCCCGTAGACGAGGAATACGGCGGCAAAATCAGCTAAATAGAGGGCAGCGCCGATGAACAGGAATATTTTTTTGCCTTGCTGGGCGAAAAAGCCGAGGACGGCAAAGAGGGCGCCGGTAACCACCGAAAGAGCAAAGATGAAAAGCGAAGTGGCTAAGTTAGAAAGCCCGAGAGCGTGAATCAATCGATTGAGAAAAATATTAATGGCCAGCGACATGCCATAACCCGCTTCGCTTTTAAAGAGGGCGATAACCGTCGCGAGGATCGATATGATTCCGGCCCACATTAAAAAAATGGCGGTCTTGCGATAGAGGCGCACCGCTTTATTGTGCGCTTCGGCATAGGTGGGCTGGGGTTTATTTGATTTCATAATTTAAAAATAGACTCGTGAGAGCCTATTGAATGGAAGCGACCTTAATATTAATATTAAACGGAACCATTTCCGTCATCGCCATCAAGGAGTTGGCGACTTCTTCTTGAATTTTGAGGCACACCTCGCTGACATTGACACCGCTTTTAATGGCGACATCAATGCGGATGTCGACAAGACCGTTGCTACGCAAAATGGCTTGAATCGGGCGATGCAAGGTGAAAAGGCGCGATTTGTTTGCGGAGACAGTGGCTCCCTTGACGCGATTGGTCGCCGTCTGGGCAATCGTTTCAAAAACGCGGCGGGAGATACCCATCACTCCATATTTGGAATAGTTTTCAATGTAGACGTAATCGGCCATATGTTCCCTCCGTCGTGATTATCTTAAATAATCGCGGTCTTTTTAGCAAGTTTATCACTACTTGGCAATTTTTTCGACGAGGCTGACGAGCCGCTCGCTCGTGAAGTCAAATTTCTTGACGACATCAGCCATCGGCGCGCTCGCCCCGAATGTATCAATGCCCATCACGGTGTCGGCATAGCGATACCATCCAAAGGATGTTAACATTTCAACGGCCACCACTTTGTCCTTGGTGACACCGATTGTGTTCTTCTTGTATTCAGCATCTTGGGCTTCAAATAAGCCGATGGAAGGCATCGAGACGACGCGGACATCAATTTTCCTGTCCAGGAGAAGTTTCTGGGCTTTGACGGCGAGGGCGACTTCGCTTCCGGTGGCGATAATCGTCGCCATCAGTTTTTCTTTTTCGGGAGAGATGATGTAGCCGCCTTTGGCCACCGCTTCCATCGTCGAACCTTCCATTTCAGGAAGGCCCTGTCGGGATAGGATGATGGCTGTCGGAGTCTCTTTGGATTTAAGCGCTATGCGCCAGGCGCCATATGTTTCGGCATTGTCGCAAGGGCGAATTACGCGTAAATTCGGAATGCTTCTGAGCATTGCCAACTGCTCAATTGGCTGATGGGTGGGGCCATCTTCGCCAAGAGCGATCGAATCGTGTGAGAAAAGATAGATAGCCGGCAGGCGTGATAGCGCCGCCAGACGGACGGCGGGTTTTAAATAATCGCTGAAGACGAGGAAAGAGCCGACATACGTCTTGAGTCCTCCATGGAGGAGCATTCCGTTTTGAATGGCCGCCATCGCAAACTCGCGAATGCCAAAGTTAATATTTCTTCCTTCGCGGCAGGCGGGAGTGAAGTCACAGCCTTTATTAATCTTGGTCATGACGCTGCTGGCGACATCAGCTGAGCCGCCCGCGATAAAGGGAATCGTGTTGTGGAGTTCATTGAGAATATGTCCGCTGATTCCGCGCGTTGAATCAGAGCTTCCGGCTTCGACTTTCGGAATCGAATTATAGATATAGTTGGTGACATCGCCTTTAAAGGCGTGTTCAAAGACGCGGTACTCTTCAGGATGCTTGTCCTTATAGGTGTCGCGGACATTTTTCCATTTCTGATATTCTTCGATGCCGCGCTTTTCAAATGTGTCGCGGAAAACTTGATAGACTTCTTCCGGAATCGTGAAATCGGGATAATCGTAGCCGTAAAAGGCTTTGGCTTTCTGTCCGTCTTCAACGCCCAGGGGATTGCCGTGAACCTTCGCCGTCCCTTGCTTTGAAGAACCATATCCGATGATTGTATTGACGATGATGAGAGTCGGATAATCGCTTGATTTCTTAGCTTTGCTAATCGCGCGATCAAGCGCATCGAGGTCGTTGCCGTCTTTGACCTTGAGAACATTCCAGTTCGAAGCCAAGAAGCGCAATTCGACATTTTCGGAAAACGAGGCTTCAAGAGGGGCATCCAAAGTCGTTTTATTGGCATCGTAAATTAAAATTAATTTATTTAAACGTTGATGACCGGCAAATGAAATTGCTTCTTGGCTGATTCCTTCTTGCAGGCAGCCATCGCCGCACAAGCAGTAAGTATAATGATTAATGAGTTTGTGGCCTTCGACATGCTGGGCTTGAACGGCCTGTTCGGCGAGAGCGATGCCGACGGCCTGGGCGATGCCTTGTCCCAGCGGACCGGTCGTAGCTTCAACACCTTTGGTGTGGCGATATTCCGGATGTCCGGGAGTGAGTGAATCAATCTGGCGGAAAGCCTTAAGTTCATCGATGCTTAAGTCAAAACCGGTGACGTGAAGCATCGCGTACAAAAGCGCACTGGCGTGGCCGGCGCTTAAAACGAAGCGATCGCGGTTAATCCAGTTCGGGTCGTGGGGATTGGCGATAAGATGATTCTTATACAAAGTATAAAGAATGGGAGCACTGCCCAGAGGCATGCCGGGGTGGCCGCTTTTAGCCTTATTTGTTATGTCGATGCACATCGCCCTAATGGCGCTGACGGCTAACTGGTCGAGATTTGTCTTGTCGATGGTTTTCATTGATTTCTCCTTAGTATTTTTTTAGTATATATTTAGTTTAATTATTACTTAGTAATAAATTATTCGACAAACTTAATTCCCAACTCATCTAATTGAGCTTGATCGATCTTTGAAGGGGCGTCGGTCATCGGGCAGGAAGCGCGCAGATTCTTGGGGAAAGCGATGACATCGCGGATATTGTCGGTGCCGCTGAGAATCATCGTCAGGCGGTCGAGGCCAAAGGCGATACCGCCATGAGGTGGCGTTCCATATTTAAAGGCATCGATAAAGAAACCAAACTTATTCTTGATGTCCTCCTGGCTGAAACCGAGGACTTCAAAAATAGTCTTCTGCATCTTTTGATCATAGATGCGAAGCGAGCCACCACCAGCTTCATAGCCATTTATGACTATGTCATAAGCTGAAGCGTGAACTCGGACGGGATCACTTGATAGCCACTCGGCCGTCGCCGCTGTCGGACGGGTAAACGGATGATGGAGGGGGCTTAATTTCCCGCTATCTTGATCTTTTTCAAATAGGGGGAAATCAACGACCCAGAGCAAGTCATAGGTGTTCGGTTTAATCAGGCCGAGTTCGCGAGCGTAGCGGCTGCGCAAGGCGCCGAGGCCGAAACATACATTGGCCAGTGAGTTTGAACAGGCGATAATGATTACATCATTATGTTTTGCAGAAAGGCTTTGGATTAAAGCGCGGCCATCCTCTTCCGCAAAGAATTTGGCGGCGCTTCCTTCGAGGTGTTCATCTTTAACTTTTAAGACGATGAAGCTCGAAAGGCGGAATTTCTTGGCTTCAAGCTGCAGTTCATCGATATTTTTGCGCGAGGTTGTTTCGGCGAGGTTGGGGATGACGATGGCCTTGCTATGTGCACTGCTATTAAAAAGTGGAAATGATGTCTTGCTGACAAGGTCTTTTACGTCTTTTAGTTCGAGGCCGAAGCGCGTGTCGGGCTTGTCGCTTCCGAAGCGGTTCAGGGCTTCATCATAACTCAATCTTCGAAGTGGCAATTTGAGGTCATAATTAATGACATCTTTGAATATCTTCTTAAGAAGGCCTTCCATCAAGGTCAGAATTTGCATTTCATCAAGAAAACTCGTCTCGATATCAATCTGCGTAAAATCGGGTTGGCGGTCAGCTCTTAAGTCCTCATCGCGAAAGCAGCGGGCGATTTGATAATAGCGTTCCAATCCGCCGATCATCAGCAGCTGTTTAAAGAGCTGCGGCGACTGCGGCAAGGCGTAAAAACATCCATGATGGATTCTTGAAGGGACGACATAATCGCGGGCGCCTTCAGGAGTAGAAAGAGTTAATATTGGCGTCTCGACTTCAATGAAGTCGTTATCATCTAGGAACTCGTGAGCGGCCCTGACGATTTTAGCCCTGACTTTAAGTTTTTCCTGCATGAGGGGGCGACGTAAATCGAGATAGCGATATTTCAGGCGGACATCTTCTAAGGCGTCGGTGTCATCATCGATGATGAGCGGAGTCGTGGCCGCTTCATTGATGATTGTTATTGCGCTGGCGATGATTTCAATTTCACCGGTTTTGAGTTTAGGATTGGCCACATCTTTCTTGGCGACTCGACCTTTGACCTCGATGACATATTCGTTGCGGACATCAGGAACTTTGACATCGTCTTTGACGGTGACCTGAATGATACCGCTGCGATCGCGCAAGTCGATAAAAAGGAGGCTTCCTAAATTGCGGCGCTTGCTAACCCACCCTAATAGGGTGACTTCGCGACCGACATCGTTAATTGATAGACTTGCGTTATAGCATGTTCTTTCCATGGGTTACCTCTCTTCGTTTAATTCGATGAGTTCTTCTTCAACCATTTGGTTGGCGACGCTGTCAAAATCGGCCAGAGCGACCGAAGTCTGCTCTTTGGTGCGGAGATTTTTAATCGTCAGCATCTCTTTTTCTAGCTCTTCCTCGCCGATCAGGATGGCAAAGAGGGCCGAGCGCTTTTCCGCCTTCTTAAACAAGGCCTTTAAAGCTTTGCTTTCATAAGCCATCTCGGAAGGATAACCGAGGCGATGGATTTTCTCGTTTAGTTCATAGACTTTTTCGATATTGACCTCGCCGATGGGCATGATGTAGAAAGCCAGAAACGGAAAGGCATCAAAAAGTAAATTTTCGCTGGCGACAACCTGGGCGAGCCGTTCGACGCCAAAAGAGAGGCCGACACCGGCCAAATTCGGACCGCCGAGCTCTTCGACAAGATGCGAGTAGTGCCCGCCGGCGCCGAGGGCGCCGATGGTTTTACCATCCGGAGCAATATAGTGATATTCAAAAACGACTTCTGAATAGTAATCGAGACCGCGGACGAGAGTCTCGTCGAGGTCAAACTTGATATTTAAAGAATCGAGCAGGTTAATCGTCTTACTAAAGCGCTCTTTGGATTGCTCCGACAAAAAATCCTGAATGCGCGGAGCGTTTTTGATGATTTTGCGGTCTTCTTCGACTTTGCAGTCGAGAATGCGCAGGGGATTGCTGTTGAGGCGTTCTTGGCAGTCGATGCACATCTCGTGGATGTGGCCGGCAAAATAGCCGCGAAGCGCTTCGCGATATTGATTGCGCGAGGCATCATCGCCCAAGGTATTAATTTTTAGAGTGATATCTTTAAAATTCAAGTTCTTAAGAGCGTTATAGCCCAAAGCGATGACTTCGACATCGATCAGATGGGAATCAAGACCCACCGCTTCGACGCCGAACTGGCTGAATTGACGGTATCTTCCGGCTTGGGGCCTCTCATAGCGAAAGGTCGGACCGAGGTAGCTGGCTTTAATCGGAAAATCCTGAGATGAATATAATTTGTTGTTGACGATTGTGCGGATGATGCTGGCCGTCACTTCGGGGCGAAGGGTGAGCGAACGATTTCCTTTATCGAGAAAAGTGTACATCTCCTTGCGGACGATGTCGCTGGAATCACCGACCGAGCGGGCGAAAAGTTCGGTGTGCTCGATAATCGGCGTTCTGAATTCTAAATAACCATATGTATGGGCAATTTTGGCGAGGGCATCTTCGATTCTTTGATAGAGAATGATATCATTACCGATAATGTCATGCGTGCCTTTAACGGGTTTTACTTCCATAAATAAATGCCCTCCTGAACTATGTTTGACACAATAGTTAATTATAGTTTAAAACAACTATAAGTGTCAATTGCGTCTCGAAGGCAAATAATAATTGGTTATCAAATATATTTGATAAAAAATCAGCGCAAAACTATTTCTGTTCAGTGGATTACACGCGTGATTTCATACACGCTGTTAATATTTAATAAAATATTAAAAATATCGGTTAGCCTCTTGGCGTCGCTGACGAAAATCGTGGCTGAGATCGTCGTGTTCATCGTCTGCGGATGGAGCTTGGCCGTAATCGTCGAAACCGAGATTTTATTGGCGGAGAGCATCGACATGATATCGATGAGGAGATTAGGGCGATCAGCGGACTCGATTTTAATGTCGACGGGATAGGTGTCAAGGTGTTCTGATTCACGCCAAAAAACATCGACGAGACGAGCTCTTTCGTTGGCGATATTCGGGCATGTCACACGGTGGACGGTGACGCCTTTACCTTTAGTAATATAGCCAACGATATCGTCTCCTGGTATCGGCGTGCAACAGCTGCCGAGATTGATGGCGATCTTGCCCGCTCCGCTGACGAAAACGGGAACGTGATCATCGTCTTTTGGGGTCGGCGCTTTATCTAGCTTGAAGATTGTCGGCTTGCGGCGAATGTTTAAAAAATCGATGACCGCTGAAGGCGTCGGATTTTTGCTGTACATCGCGACGAAGAGTTCGTCGAGATCTTTAACATGGAAATTGTTGAGAAGATTTGGATTGTTCAGCATCGTCATCATCTCCGCCTCTTCGACTCCGCGGTCCCTAAAGGCATCGATGGCTGACTGTTTGCCTTTGGCAATTCTTTCGTCTTTCATCAATTCCGCATTCTTCTTTAATAAAAACTTTTTAATGTGCGAGCGAGCCTGCGCTGTGCGAACGATTTTTAGCCATCCTTCATTAGGACCGCTCGAGGTGTTCGAAGTGCGAATCTCCACCACATCACCGGTTTTTAAGACGGTGCCTAACGAGACGAGGGAACCGTTGACGATGGCGCCGACGGCCGCATCGCCGACTTTCGTGTGAACGCGGTAGGCGAAATCGATTGGCGTTGAGCCATTTGGCAGGTCAATTACTTTTCCCTTTGGAGTAAAGACATAGACGTTGGCTTCGAAAATATCTTTCGAAAGCGTGTCCATATACTCTTTGGCATCGCCTTCCTGCTCGTTAGAGATAGTGACGAAATCGCGAAACCAGTGCAATTTTTCTTCGATTTGCCGTTGCTCTTCTTTGGCATTATAGTTTGTGCCTTCTTTATAGCGCCAGTGCGCGGCGATGCCGGTTTCGGCAATTTCATCCATGCGTTTGGTGCGAATCTGAATTTCAAAAATATTGCCATCGCCAGAGACGATTGAGGTGTGCAATGACTGATACATATTTGGTTTCGGAACGGCGATGTAGTCTTTAAAACGGCCGGGAATCGGCTTAAAAGTCGCGTGAATAATGCCGAGAATTTCATAGCAGTTAAGCTCAGTTTCAGTGATGACGCGAATCGCCAAGACATCAAAGATGTCGTCGAAATTATAGCCCTTCAAATATATTTTTTTATAAATTGAATATATCGTTTTAAGCCGTGATTCCATCTGAAAAGGAATTTTGGCTTCAAACAAGATATCGGCGACGCGCTTTTTAAGCGAGTCGAGAGATTTCGTCCGGTTTTTCGTTTTCTTATCAAGTAAATCCGATATCAAATTATATTTGTCTGGCTCAAGGTATTTTAAAGATAAGTCTTCTAGTTCGCTTTTTATCGTGTTAATGCCAAGGCGGTGAGCAATGGGCACAAAAACCTCAAGAGTCTCACGCGCTAATGCTAACTGGCGCTTATTTTCTAAGGCGCTGAGGGTGCGCATATTATGGAGTCGATCGGCGAGTTTGATGATGATGACGCGGACATCTTTGGCCATCCCCAGGAAGATTTTGCGATGATCTTCGGCTTCGAAATCTTCATACTCTCGATGTGAGAGTTTCATGCGCTGAATCTTTGTTAAAGATTCGACGATTTTGCTGACATCTTCTCCGAACTTACTTTGCACCTCTTCTAATTCGGCGGGGGTATCTTCGATAACATCATGCAGAAACCCGGCGGCAATCGTTGCCGGACCGGCTTGCAGCTTGGCGAGAATATATCCGACTTCAATCAGGTGGTGAATATAGTCTTCGCCTGACTTGCGGACCTGGCCGGTATGATATTTTTTGGCCATTTCGTAAGCCTCTTTTATCATGTCGCGCGATTTCGGATCCGTGATATACGGAAAAAAGACTTCTTGCAAGTCGGAATATGTGTGGAGCGGATAACCGCCGTTTACGGCATGCTTTTTTTCCATATTTCCTGCCTAATTAGTATTATATCTTAGCAAAATTAAGAAGGCTTAACAATTGAGCGAAATTCATACAGCAGAAATCTTCTCTTGTATGTAACGTTTTTTGACTTACGCTGATTGGTTATTATAAATAAACGTCTTTACTAAGTTGCCGTCAATGTTTATAATTACGTTGTAATAGAAAAGGAGGGAAATAACCTAACAATGAAAAAAAGTATTGTTCTATTACCTTTATTAATGTTGGTCCTTGCCGCGTGCAATCCAACAACTTCTGATACTAGCTCAGACACAACTAGTGCTGATACTAGCTCAGACACAACTACTGATACTGGTACCGATACCGGTACAGACACAAGCACCGCCACCGAAACAAGCACGGATCCAGAACCCGAGCCGGTTGATGTTCCTTCGGCGAACCTGCTGGCCGGCAAAGTTGCTGATGATGTCGTGACTTTGGAAGATGCCTATGTCGTTTACAACCTCGCTTCTGGCAGCATTTTAACCGTCGCCACTGAAGAGGGAACAGCCTTAGTCAACTATTATAATTCGGCAGAACCCATGAAAACCGATGCTCTTGCTGCTACCGCCGGACAATATTATGACATTACCGGTACCGTCACCATCGCCACGGGCGGTGACTACGGAAGAACTATGTCACTCATTCCGACCGCTTTTGACCTCGTCCTTGAACCAAGCTGGGAATTCGGCTCATTATTAACGGCTCCGGGCTGCGATATGGATACTAGCTTTGGCGCGTGGGGCGATGCTCTGACCAAAGATAGCTTTGGCCGCGTCTACACCTGGACCAATGTCAAGTTAGTCGATTCTTCTTACGGTGCTTCGAGTTCAACAAAAACAAACTATACGTACTTCAACTACACCGAATCTGTTGATGGCAAAAACACCGGAACTGGTGGATATTATCGTTTAGGTTTCTATCACTTCGACATTCCGGGAACAATCGAATATGACGAAACAAAAGTTTATTCTGTCACCGGTCTATTGGTTGGAACAAACAAAGATCTCCCATTTGCCGCTGGTGCCAATCCTTCAATCCGCGTTTCTGGCTATGCCGTTATCGAACAAACTGGCACAGTTGAACCAGAGCCTGAAGCAGTTGATGTTCCTTCGGCGAACCTGCTGGCCGGCAAAGTTGCTGATGATGTCGTGACTTTGGAAGATGCCTATGTCGTTTACAACCTCGCTTCTGGCAGCATTTTAACCGTCGCCACTGAAGAGGGAACAGCCTTAGTCAACTATTATAATTCGGCAGAACCCATGAAAACCGATGCTCTTGCTGCTACCGCCGGACAATATTATGACATTACCGGTACCGTCACCATCGCCACGGGCGGTGACTACGGAAGAACTATGTCACTCATTCCGACCGCTTTTGACCTCGTCCTTGAACCAAGCTGGGAATTCGGCTCATTATTAACGGCTCCGGGCTGCGATATGGATACTAGCTTTGGCGCGTGGGGCGATGCTCTGACCAAAGATAGCTTTGGCCGCGTCTACACCTGGACCAATGTCAAGTTAGTCGATTCTTCTTACGGTGCTTCGAGTTCAACAAAAACAAACTATACGTACTTCAACTACACCGAATCTGTTGATGGCAAAAACACCGGAACTGGTGGATATTATCGTTTAGGTTTCTATCACTTCGACATTCCGGGAACAATCGAATATGACGAAACAAAAGTTTATTCTGTCACCGGTCTATTGGTTGGAACAAACAAAGATCTCCCATTTGCCGCTGGTGCCAATCCTTCAATCCGCGTTTCTGGATACGCCGTTATTACACCAGTAGTTGCTTAAGTAATCTTCATTAATCTCATTCACTAAATAAAGCGGCTCACGGGCCGCTTTTCTTTTATAAATTTATCCATTTTTTAAAATCAAATCTTTTGATAGATATCAAGACCAAAAAGAAAGCCGCGGCCAGTCGATGCCTGAATCGTAATTACTTCAATCGGTTCATTAAAACAAAATGTCAGCATTTGTGGATCGTCTTCATCATTTTGGTTAATGGCGATTGATTCGCGTTCGTTAATCGATAAGGAAAAGGCATCGTAAATATTTCCGGTTTTGCCAGTGATGCGATCAATCAATGAATAGTAATAAGGATAAACATGAAGGGCGATGGCATCAGCGCGAAAAATATTTTTCAAATCGATGATTAGTTCACCTTTGATCTCGCCCCGGCCTTTATCGATTCGCAAGGCCTTTTTTCCGCAGTAGACATTTATAAATGACGTAACCTCTTTGACGACAGAGCGAGAAGTATTAAGATATGATCGCAATTCTTCGCCATCTTCAAACAGAATATCGTTTTCTTGCTCGGAATCGTCGTTTGCCCAATTTAAAAAAATTGGTTCCCGATATTTGCTCAAGTCCAATTCATCCTGAGGATAAATGGGATTAACGATGGGGCAGGAAGTCAAAAGAGCGACTATTGGAATAAGAGCGACGAACTTCTTTTTCATATTTTAATCATAGCAACTTATTCGCCCGATATGAAGAGACGCGGAATTCGAGCGTATAACGGCCGCGAAACTCGTTTAGTTGCATATTTCCGTATATATCAATGTATGATAATTTACAAACTTCCTGACGGGAAATGTTAAAGCCGAGCAGTTTGACATTCATGCCGATGATTGTCGACAGGTGCTTGTCGTTTGATATGAACGTCAAATTCGCGGCTTTTAGTCCCGTGACGAGAAAAGATGGCTCTTTGAAGCCTTCTCCGAAAGGAGAAAACGTTCTAATTTTCTCATAATTCTGCATATTGATATCGTTTAGAGAAATTGGGATGGCCGCTATTTCTTCTTCGACAAAGCGATAGCGATCAGCGAGAACGATGAAATCCTTTTTAAAAGATTCGAAATCATCTTTGTGGATAGCCAGCCCGCCGGCAAAGGCATGGCCGCCATGCGTGACCAAATACTTCTCAAGGCTTCCGAACGCCTTCGTAATATTAAACCCTTCTTTGGATCGCATACTGCCCTTAAGAAGCGTTTTATCGGTGCTGTCTTCCGCAAAGATAATCGTCGGCACCTGGTGTTCGTTAACGAGCCGGTTGGCGATTAAGCCGATCAGTCCTTCTTTGATATCTAGTTTCAGGACGATGCCGGGCACATCGCCGATGGCCTCTAACGATTCCACCACTTCTTTGGTCAACGCTTTTCGCGTCTCGTTTATCGTTTCGATAATAGATCCGAAGCTTTCAATGTCGGCCGTGTCTGAACTGACAAAATATTTAATCAGGCGATTGATATTCGTCGTTTCATCCATGCGCCCCACGGCATTGATTTTCGGGGCGATTTCCATGGCGATGACTTTCTCATCGATATTCTTATCGCCGGTCAGCCTGGCGATTGACGGAAAATGGTTTCTGTTCATGGTTTCGATGGCGAGGCGCACTAAGTCGCGGTTATAGCCAAGAAGCGGCATCATATCAGAAATGGTCGAGATGCCCGCCAAAGCTAATAAATAAGGTTCAACCTTATCGAGTAAGGCCGTTGCTAGGACAAAGGCCATAAAACCGCCGCTGGCGGCGTATTCGCCCAGCTCCGAGACGAAGGGATGTAAAATGCCTACGGCGTCAGGAAGTTTGTCGTCCTGAACTTCGTGGTGATCGACGACCAGCGTATCAATGCCTTTTTCTTTGGCTAAGCTAATCGCCTCGAAAGCGCTGATGCCGTTATCGACCGTGATAATCAGAGAATAGCCTTTCTTGGCAATCTCTTCGACACGCTTAACATTAAGACCGTAGCCATCGATGTAACGGCTCGGAACATAGTAGCCGATCGGATGGCCGAGGAGCTCAAAAACTTTGACGATAATCGATGTCGACATAATGCCATCGCAGTCGTAATCGCCATAGACGATAATTTTTTCTTTCGAGGCAATCGCCTTCTTAATCCGGACGAGCAACGGTTCAAGGCCTTTTACGCGATAGTCAAATCGCAAATCGCCATAAGAAAGCGGCCGCGTCATAATTTCATACTGCTCTTTACTTAGTTGATAATAATTAAGAAGGTCGTTTAAAAAATCCATATCGATATTAAAAAGGCTACGCAAAGTAGCCCTTTAAATTAGTCGTTGATGCCGATGAAGATCGTCTCTTCCGGTTCGCTCGAAGTCGATTTGGGGGCAACTCTCTTCTTGCTCTTACGCAGGCGCGGGACGCGGATGCGAGCGACGATTTTTCCAATTAACTCTTCAAAGAAGAGAGCGGAAGGTCCAAGCAAGGTGACGATCAGGAGGACGCTGAGGGCGACGCCGAGGAGCATACCACCAAACAAGACGGCAAAGTTTGCCGGACCAAAACCAAAATAGTTGATGGCAAAGTAGGAAGCGATGATGCCGAAGACAAAGAGCGGTCCGGCGCCTAAGGCCGTGGCTTTAATCATGATTTCTTTGCGCACTTGAGCGGTCTTCTCTTTTGAGCGGTCTTCTTTGAGCAAATCGCGCTCGCGAGTTAAGAAATATAATGAGGCAAAGAGGCTAAACAAAGCGACGACAGGAACGACCAGAGCGACGATCGGCGTCGTGGCAATGCGCGTGACGACGAAGAAACCAAGCGTCGCAAACGAAGCGATCGCGCTGACGCTAAAGGCGGCAAGAGCGCGGGAGATGCGGTAGCGGAAAGCGAGATAGAAAGCAGCTAAAGCGACGCCCGCCAAAGCTCCGAGAGCAATGTGCAGCGTCGATGGCTGTAAGACGAGGTTTTCTGAAACTTTGACGCGGACTAAACCTTCTCCGCCTTCGATTGAATCGATATAAGCGTCGAGAACACCTTCAAGCGTCATCCCTTCAGTAAGCGGGTCGCCTTCAAAATAAGCATCTTCTTCGCCGCTATAAGCTTTGTCGAAATTAACTATATAATAGTTATAAGTTGTTGTAATCGTCGTTTCGGCATCATAATCTTCCCTTGTTTCATGGTCGATGGAACTATAGGAGACGAGTTCACCATCGACGTATATGAATTTCAGGATATTATCTTCGATGTATGTGACGCTGTCGACGACCGGGCTATCGCTATAGACGGTGATATACGCGCGTGAGGTTTCTTCGTAGACTGGATTAACATTATAGATTGAGCCGTTAATCGCGCCAAAGATAGACATCGTGATGATAGCGATCAGCGAGAAGGCACCGACGCCGATGGCGACCGGTTTGGCCCGCTTGGTAAAATCACGGTCCTGATAGGGACCGAAATAAGTTTGCTTTTCTTCTTTGAGCAGATTAGGAACATTTTTGTCTTCAATATTAAAAACTTTATTATTGCCCTGCAAAGCGGTCGTGTTCGTTACTAACCACGTCATGACGCGCAAGATGATGAGATTGACGGCGAGACTGACGACTCCGCCAATGACGAGCATCGTGCCGAAGGAAGCGACGAGCGCACCGCCGATTACATAACTTAAGACGCCGACGGCGACCATGATGACGGCGATATCAATCGCCGGCACGGTCATCGCTTTCGCGGCTTCGGTATTGGCCTTTTTGAAATTGCGACCTCGATAAACTTCTTCTTTAAACTTTGTTAAGTGGAGGATTCCGGCCACGAGGCTTGCAGCGGCGACAAGTAATAAAGCCAGGAGTCCGGCGATATTAAATTCGGCGCGGAAGGCGACAAAAATCGCTAAGGTGGCAAAGAAAGACACGGCGGTTGAAGTCATTACCGAGACGGCGCCGATTCTGAAAAAGAAAGCCAGGACGAGGGCGACGACAGCCGCGACCACTAAAGTGGCTATCAGGGTTTTGCTGATCGAGAGGCTAACCGACATCCCATAGGTCAAGATGCTTTCGACTTCAGCGACGATGGGAGTGGAAAAGATGTTGACGACTTTATAATCATAAGAATTGGCGTTAAATAGATTTTTGACAAATAAGGCAAGGGTGTTGGCCTGGCGAATTTTCGAGGTGTCGTAATTTCCCTTTTCATCGGCAAATCCGCTGACATATTTGATTTCGGTTTCTTTAACGTCGCTGTTTTCATAATAGATATTGGTCGACAAAAACTGAGCGATGATCTTATCGGCGACCTTTTGATCTTCCTGCGATTTCGCATAATCTTCGCCTTCGGCCCAGTTCGCCCATAGATAGATGTTGGGTTCGCTTTGCTGTTCTTCGTCGCCTTCGGCTTTTGACTTGCGATATTGCGGCTCATCATCGTCCACCGTATCAATATCATCGTTCATGGCCTGGTTGGCGGCATCGACAAGGGTTTTAAACTCCGACGGATTGCTTAATGGAATAATCACGTAAGGAGCATATCCTTCATAGACGATATAAGCTTCACTGTCTTTAAAAACTTCATCGTGGGTCAAACGCACCGACTCATCGGCGGTCGCAATCGAAAAATCCTGACCGCTGAAGCCGAGATATCTTTCTAAATAATCATATTCAGTATCGTTTTTAGCGGTTAGCGAGACGCGGACGATATCGTTGCCTTCGATTTCGACTTTGTAGTTAGAAACGCCCCAAGTCTTGAGTCTTTCGTCCATGTCTTTGGCGACTTCTCTGGCGGCGTCTTCAGCGTCGACATCGACGGTTTCATCGTCTTTTTCGAAGAGCTGATAGACGAACTGACGGCCATCGCGGTAGTCGAGATTGTTGATGCCTTTCGACATGATGGGATTAATGCCGACGCCGATCGCGATGATCGATGAGACGGCGAGAGTTATGTAAGCAATAAGTCGACGCATGGTGGTCCTCCGATATTGTGAGAGATAATCACTTTTACGAAGCGAATAATTTAAATTAAATGATTAATTTACGCTTGCTTATATAACATACTACTTTTATAAAAGTAATGCAACGGGAATTTTTCGCTCAAAAGCCAGTAAAAAACGCGACGGACCGCGTTAATTTAGAAAGGTTTTATGAGGTCGCATAAACAATTAAAACAGTGATTTTTGATGGTTCTTTTTCAGATGGGCATAGGCTTTTTCGGTCACCACGCGGCCCCGCGGCGTCCGGTTGATCATGCCGATCTGAAGGAGATAGGGCTCGTAGACATCCTCGAGGTTCATAATCTCTTCGCCGATGGCCGAGGCCACCGCTTCCAAGCCGACCGGCCCGCCGTGAAAGCGCTCGATGATGGCGCTCAGATAGCGAACATCGACATCATCTAGTCCAAGATTATCAACCTTTAAAGCGTCGAGAGCTTTTTTGGCATCGATTTCGGCGATGGTGTCCTTCCCTTCGAAGTTGGCGAAATCACGCACTCTTCGAAAGAGACGGTTAGCGATGCGCGGCGTGCCACGGCTCCGCTTGGCGATTAGCGACACCGCTTTCTCGTCAATCTCCGTCTTGAGGACCTTAGATGTTCTTCGAACAATCCCTTCAATTTCTTTTTCGCTGTAGAAATTAATCTTTTCGACGATGCCGAAGCGACTTCTGAGCGGCGAACTTAAATCTCCGGCCCGCGTCGTCGCTCCGATTAATGTAAAGGGCTCAAGTGTTAAGTTTAAAGTATTTGAACCCTGTTCACGAGGGATGAGAATTGCCAGTTTAAAATCTTCCATAGCGCCATATAGGACTTCCTCGACGATGCGGGGAAGGCGATGAATTTCATCGATGAATAAAATATCGCCGGCTTTGAGGTCGGCCAAGATTGAAGCTAAATCGCCGGCTCGTTCTATCGAGGGGCCATTGATGACGCGAATATTGCCTTTCATCTCATTGGCGATAACATAGGCAAGCGTCGTCTTGCCAAGGCCGGGAGGACCATAGAGTAGGACATGATCAAGGGTCTCGTCGCGATGCATGGCCGCACCCATAAAAACGCGCAGATTGCGCTTTAATTCCTCTTGCCCGACATATTCTTTTAAAACTTTGGGGCGAAGCGAAATCTCAACTTCTTCTTCTTTGTTATTCTTTTTAGCGTCGAGAATTCTGTCGCTCATTATTTTTTCAGTTTTTTAAGCGCCAAACGAAGAATATCTTCGTTGGTCGCGTCCTTTTCATTGATGCTGGCTAACACGTTTTCGATTTCTTTAATTTTATAGCCGAGGCCTTTTAGCGCATCGCGAACCTCATCGTACTGATTCGGATTTCCGGAGGGAGAACCAGTCAGTTGACCCTTCAAATCGAGGATGATCTGGGCCGCGGCTTTCGCGCCGATGCCGGGGAGCTTCTTGAGGAAGGTAATATTGTTGGCGGCGATGGCGTTAAATAGTTCTTCGGCGCTCGTCGCGCTCATCGCGCCAAGCGCGGTCCGCGGACCGATGCCTTTAACCGAGATAAGCGATAAAAAGGCTTCTTTCTCGTATTCGGTTTTGAAGCCGACCAAATACTGTTCATCTTCGCGCACAACCTGATGGACATAGATAAAAACTTCTTCGCTTTGATGATAATCTTCGATGTGGGGGACAAAGACTTGAAAGCCTATGCCGCCGACTTCGATGACGACAAAGTCTTTACGAACGGAGGATATAATTCCTTTAAATGAGTAGTACATTTGCTACCTGTATAGAAGAACAAACGCAACGAGGACTACGAGTATGCCTAAGGCGCTGACTAAGGCCGCCACGATAGTGATGACATTGCGATTTTCTTCCATACTTATCCTATATTTATTAATTTTACATTACCTCACTATAATATTAAAGAACGAAAAGCAAAAAGGGTCCAAAAGGACCCTAAATAATGATTTATCCCGCTTGCTAATATTCAAAAAAATAATCAAGAAGGGAACTCCGCAAGAATAAAACTCAATATAGACTAAGATGGGACTAAGACTGGGAAAATAGGAAAAACGGGCATTTTGCCCGTTTATCATATCGATGTGGCTTGCTGGTAAAATTTAGATGACTAGTAATGATGAGAATTCAAAGGTTTTGTTGTTTGGAGACTCTGCGACGCCATTAACATATAGCGTAACCGCGTAATTAACTAAGTCGATGGCTTCACCGGTGCCATTATATATTTCAATAAATTTATTGAAACCGCCCCCTTCGACATATTCGGATATAATCAAATCAGAGGCTATGCCATCCATCGTGTGACTGCCCACATTACTGACGGTATCTTTTGCCGAACTCGTCCATTCGGAGGCGTTGTAAGTCGCCGATGGAGAACTCACTGAAGCATTTCGAACCAGAGTGGTGTCCTTGGCAAAATCGGAACTGTTTCCCAAAACACCAACCATGTCGATGACAACACCATTGTTGCTGAGGGCAATTTGGTCGTTACCGTTAAAATTGCAAATATCGTTGTTGGCATACCATTCGGATTTGCTCTCGAGTTCAGCGGCCGAAAATGCTGTCTGAGCCGAGTTGTACAAAACGACAGTTTCACCATCTTCAAGAAGCAGATCTTCCTGTTCTTCTTCGTGATAGAAGCTCATGAACGACCAGTAAATGACTCCGTCGTACCAATAGAAAATCAAAGAGATTTGTTCGTCGGGATCATTGGCAACATAACCAACATAGTCATATGCCGAATCATCCACAACCCAGCCGGCGGCTTCAAGGGCGGCGACATAAACATCTTCGCCGTCAACAGTCGCATAGTTTGTGTAAATAATTAGTTCGACATAGTCGTCTTCACCGGTAATATAATAAGAAAAATCAGCTTCGGATGTAAATGATGGCACTAAACCTCCGATTTCAGCACCTCCGAAGAAGGCGTTAATCGCATCAGCGGGCCATACCGCTGAGACTTCTGGTTCAAAAGGTTCATAGGCGGCATCTGAATAAATGTTGATGTACGCAGCGCTATAATCTGAGTCATAGTTAACAAAAACGAAGAGGTTTTCATCGATAATGTAGCCGTAATTTTCGTCAAAATCGAGACTTGCGAATAATTCATCATCGTAGGCGAGGGCATCATCAAAAGTCCAGTCGTACAAGTCGATATAGATATCGACGGGATAATCTTCGCTGGAATAGTCTCCAACTTCATAATCATTGGAATAGATTGCAGGAATTTGCGAATAGACATCAAAGCCGATTATTTCGTTTAATTCGGTTGGATCAATTTCTTCCTTCTCAGGAGCTTCACCGATCGAATACAAATTAAGACCAAAAACTGGAACATCGTATGTCTGACTATCCTGATATATAAAAATATATAGATTATCGGCGACGATGTAGCCATTATCTTCATCGACATCTAGGCTTCCTTCCAATGCTGTTTCATAGGCTATGGCATCGTCTAACTCCCAGTCAAATAAATCGATATAGACATCGACGGGATAACTCTCACTGGCGTAATCGCCGACCTCATAGTCATTTGAATAAATCTTTGGAAGCAAAGAATAGACATCATATCCGAGAATGGCGTTTAACTCGGTCGGATCGATTTCGTTCTTCTCGACAGGATCAGTCGATGTGTCCGAACTCGTGCCGCTTGAAGTATCGGTTGTCGTATCACTTGAAGTGTCGGCACTGGTACCGCTTGAGGTGTCGCTAGTCGTATCGGCGCTGGTGCCGCTTGAGGTGTCACCACTCGTATCGCTGTCTGTTTCCGAACTGGAGTTGTTGTTCGGAACGCAGGAAGCGAGAACTAGCATGAGCAATGGCAAAAGTATTAATTTCTTTTTCATGTTGATAAATCCCCCTTGCTGAAAAAAATATATAAAAAAAATTATACCTTAATAAGAATTAATTACAACCAGTTATTTATAAATAAAAAGTAAACAGTTTAATCGTTATTGCGGGCGTATTTAATCGGGCGCGGAATCGGCTGGCGTTTGTGTTCGCTGATACGATAGAGATATTGAATGCGCTCTGCGACTTTTTGATCGACTTTTCGGCCTAACAGATAATCATCTAATTCCGCATAAGTAACACCTAATTCACCTTCATCGGTCTGACCGCTGAATAAACCGGCGGTCGGCGTCCGCTTCAGAATGCTTTCGGGCACTCCGAGGATTTTCGAAGCTAGATAAACTTCGCCTTTGGTCAGTTCGGCAATCGGCGCCAAATCGGCAGCGCCATCTCCGTATTTCGTAAAATATCCGACATGAATCTCGTCGGCGTTATCCGTTCCTAAAACGAGGGCGCCACGGCTTTGCGCATAGGCATAAAGCGTCACCATCCTCAATCTTACTTTCGTATTGTGAAGGGCGAGCTTTGCAGCTTCGTCATCAGCGAAAGCAAAATTCTTAATCAAAGTATGATATGGTTCACTTAAATCGATAACGCGGTGCGGAATGTCAAACTTTTGACAAAGTTCAAGGCCGTCTTGTAAGTCTGACGGATGTGAATCAATCGGCATCAGGAGGGCAAAAAGTTTATCTCTGCCCACCGCTTTTGTCGTCAAAGCGGCGACGAGGGCTGAGTCAATTCCGCCCGAGACTCCCAAAACATAGCCCTTCGCGCGGGCGTTAATAAGATATTGTTGAAGAAACTTCTCAATCTCGCCAAGGTATTGTCTGAACTCCATAACGCACCTCCGTCATTCAATATAATCGAATTCAAAGTCGCACAATACGACCGTATCACCATCTCTGGCACCGACTTTTTGCAGGCGTTCTTCAACTCCTATTTTGCGCAGATATGTCATTAATTTAAGAAGGCCTTCGTCAGTCGTCAGATTAATTAAATGATATGTCCTTTCGACTTTTTCGCCAACAATTCGGTAGACACCCTCTTTTTCGAGGACGATTTCGAAATCGCCGGCACCGTCTTTATAAGCATCATAGATGCGAATTGTCTCGATAGCTCCTTCTTGAGAAACGATTGGAAAGAGCGGCGTCTGCTTAACTAGTTCGCTAGCGGCATACATCAATTCTTGAAGCCCTTCATGGGTCAAGGCGCTGATACCGTAAATTTTGGTTTTCAGTTTTTTTTCAAGAGCCAGAAGGCGCTCTTCGGCCCCGTCTTCATCCATTTTTGCGCCGCAGATAATCGTCGGCCGCTTGGTGAGATTATAGCCGTATTTTTCCAATTCGACATTAATGGCTTGATAATCATCATAAGGATCGCGGATGCCTGACATCTCGATCATGTGGATGATGACGCGGCATCTCTCGATGTGGCGAAGGAAAGTCAGGCCTAAGCCCCGACCCTGATGAGCCCCTTCGATGAGACCCGGCAGATCCGCCATGACAAAAGAAGTGCTGCTATCGACGCTGACAACGCCGAGATTCGGCGTGATCGTCGTGAATGGATAATCGGCAATTTCGGGATTGGCGTTTGTCACAACGCTTAAAAGTGTTGATTTGCCGACATTCGGAAAGCCGACCAAGCCGACATCAGCTAAAAGTTTAAGTTCGAGAATTATGTCTTTTTCTTCGCCGGGCACGCCGTTTTCCGCAATGCGCGGCACGCGGTTCCGCGAACTTTTGAAGGCGGCATTGCCGCGTCCGCCGCGGCCGCCTTTAGCCACGACAAATTCAGCGCCTTCTTCATTTAAGTCATAGAGGAAATTATGACCGTCGGCTTCGTAGACAATCGTTCCAATGGGAACTTCGACATATACGTCTTTCGCACCGCGGCCATACTGATTTTTGATGCCGCCCTTGGCGCCGTCTTCGCCGCGAATAATCTTTTTCCGATAGAGGCCAAAAAGGGTATTGACCGAACTCGATGCTTTTAAAATGATTGAAGCACCGCGTCCGCCATTGCCGCCGCTCGGCCCGCCTTTCGGCATGTATTTTTCATGCAAAAACGCAATCAGGCCATCGCCGCCTTTGCCAGATTTTACAGTTAGTTTTACGCGGTCGATAAACATATATTATTTGCTCGCAAAGAGGTAGTTGCTCTTGTTCTTCTTGATGATTCGCACATCTTTGAAAAAGCGAATACTGCTTTTAAAAGTGCTGACTTTACTGTCCTCATCGTTTTCCCAGATGACGGGAATCTCTTTTATTTTGAGATTATTAAGGCGCGCCATATAGAGGTATTCAACATCAAAAGCAAAACCATTGATGATTTGCCTGTCGGCCATCTCTTTAGCGTAATCGGCTCTAATTAATTTAAAACCGCATTGCGTATCTTTAAATTTAAATTTAAAAGCCGTGTTGACGATGAGGCGGCAGCTCCTGCCGACAAAGCGGCGCATTAAGCCTTGCTTCTTGGCCAAAACACTTTCTTTAAGATGGCGTGATCCAATGTACATATCGGCGTTATCTTGATCGGCATAAATTAAATCGAGAGCTTTTAAGTCGGTCGATAAATCGGCGTCCATAAAAAGAATATAATCACCGGTGGCCTGTTCGATACCATATTTAACCGCGCCACCCTTGCCGCGGTTTTGATCATAGCCAAGCGGGCGGACATTTTCTAAAACCAGGACATTAAACAATTCTTTAGTATTATCTTTGGATCCATCGTTGACGAGGATGATTTCAAAATTGATGCGCCGCTCATGCAAAAAAGGTAATACTTTATCCTCGAGATTGCGGCGTATTTTTTTGCCTTCGTTGTAACAAGGCACGATAATCGAAAGCTTTTTAATTTCCATACATATATTAAAACACAACGGGATTAAAAAAGACCACATTTTTGTGGTCTTATTAGTTATTTGACTTCGTAGACGCTGATGCGTTTGCGCGATTTGCCGACGCGTTCGAATTTGACGATGCCGTCGACCGTGGCAAAGACGGTATCATCTCCGCCGCGCATGGCGTTGACGCCGGGATAGACTTTCGTGCCTCTTTGCCGATATAAGATGGAACCGGCTGTGGCAAATTCGCCATCTGATTTTTTAGCGCCTAAACGCTTGGAATGAGAGTCGCGGCCGTTTTTGGTTGAACCGACGCCCTTTTTCGAAGCAAAGAACTGCAGGTTTAATGTATAAATCATTGCTTTAATTTTCCTTTCTGTAGAATTTTGACATACTTGGGATAGTCACGAGCGATTGTTTCAAGCTGGGTGAGAATCGTTGTTAGAACAACTTCATCTGCACTTTCAACTTCACCGCTTCGAGTAATTAAGACATAACCCTCTTGAACTTCGATGTTCAGATTTTGCTGGGTGTTGCGAAGGGCATTTAGGCCTCCGAAGGTCACCGCCGAAACAGCGCTGCACACCAAGTCCTGGCCCGGTTCTGCGCTTTGCGCATGACCTTTGATTTCCAAGCTGGCAATCTGGCTATTTTTTACTTCGCAAGTGACTTTGATCATAATTAACCGTTGATGGCTTCGATGACTAAACAAGTGTAGGGCTGACGATGGCCGATTGTCTTGCGCTCGTTGTGTTTGTTACGGTATTTAAACACTCTGAGTTTTTTGCTGAGACCTTGTTTGACAACTTTGGCGACAACGCTGGCGTCTTTGACGTAAGGGCTGCCGACTTTGGCTTGCTTATCGCCGATGAGCAAGACCTTATCGAAGGTGTAGTTTACGTCGACCGCGACGTCTAGTTTTTCGACATAGATTTTCTGGCCAACTTCAACCTTGACTTGCTTACCGCCGGTTTCAATAATTGCGTACATTGGTTACCTCCTCTTTTGATATTCACTAATGACTCGCTATGGAGGTCAACCATCGAAGATTTGTTAGGAACCTTTTCTAAGCGGTTGTAGCTTGTGAGGCGACAACGAGAATATTATAAACACATTGCAAAAGAGAGACAACCTTTTTTAACTAATGTTAAGAAAAGTTATTTCGATGGGGGTTATCAGCCCCTCATTTTATGAGATTGTGCTCGGCAAAAGAAAAATATGAACGGTCGCTGATGATGATGTGATCGACGAGTTTTATCTTTAACCGGGCCGCCTCGCTCGCGAGCATCTTAGTCGAGATTAAATCATCATCGCTCGGCTGAGTTTCGCCGCTGGGGTGATTGTGGACGACGATAAAGGCAAAGCATTTATTGGCGAGGAGTTCAGAAAGAATCTCGCCTATGGCGATAGGAAAATATTCGGCCGTCCCTTTATACATGATTTTTTCGCCGGTTATCATCCTTCTTCGTGATAGAAAAAGAAGGGCGAATTGCTCCTGAGTTTCCCGCGCAAATTCAAGTTTGTATTTTTCAAATATCGCCTTCGGATGAACTGGTTCGCTGACGCACTCAAGCCGCGTCTTTTCGACGCGCTTCAAGAGTTCAAAGACAGCCGCGAGGCGAAGGGCGGAGATTTTTTTTATACCGCGAATTTTTTCAATTCTTTCCAGTGAGCAATTTTCGATATGGTGAATGCCCTTTGCCTCGGCGATTAAATGCGCGGCGATATCAAGGGCGCTTTGATCGCGTACTCCGCTGCCGATGACGAGGGCGAGAATTTCGATGTTTGAAAGGCTTGCTATTCCGTATCGGAGGGCTTTTTCGCGCGGTCGCTCCGCCTCGGGCAAATCCTTAATGCGCACAAAAAACTATTTCCACTCGAATTTAAAACCACCGGGCAAAGTCGTCGAACCTTTGTCGGACATAAATAGCCGATAGACGACGACCGCGACGATGGCTATCGCAGCGATTGCCATCACCGCCGAAAGCGTAATCGCCTCGCCGGTAACGTGCTGTTCCATCTCTTCAAGACTCATGATTTGCAGATTCATAAAATGACCTCCTACCGATATATAGGAGGCCATTGAGCAAAAGTGCCGATTTTAATTAATTATTTTAAGTCAGCAATCTTTTTCATGACGGCACCGAGCAGGTCTTTATTCTTCAAATACTTTTCTTTTTCGAGCCGGATTTTATCAGATGGTGCTTTGCTGAGAAAGCGTTCGTTGGCAAGCATTGCTTCCGAACGGCTGATTTCAAAGCGCAAGCGCTCTTCTTCTTTAGCGAGTTTTGCTAGCAGTTCAGATTTATCAACCGCCTCTTCTATCAGCAAATCAAAACTCGAGTAGAAGAATGCAACATCGCCTTTTAAGGCATTAATCTCGGCCTCGATGACAAGTTGTTTGGCGAAGGCAAAACGCGCTAAATATCGCGAAAAATTGGCAAATGGCTCTTTATTTGCCCGAATTTTTATACTCAGTGGATGATTGGGAGGCAAGTTTCTTTCAACTTTAAAGTTGCGAATATCCTGAATAGACTGATACAAATCGTCAACGGCTTCGTGATGTTTGCGCACCCCCTTAATTCTCTCCATTTGCGGATAGGGCTCGAGCATCACCGACTCGCGATGGGCGGGTAAGGCCAAGTAGAGCTCCTCGGCGACAAACGGCGTGTAAGGCGCCATCATGACGACTATATCTTTAAGGACCTTATAGAGGACTTGCTTCGTCGATGAACTCAGCGCCTGATCGTTTAATCCGAGCGCGACTTTGGTCATCTCCAAATACCGCGAGCAAAAATCAGCATAGACATAGCTATAGAGATGTTTAAGAGCCATCGAAAACTGGTATTTATCCATATTTCGCGTAACCGCGGCAATCGTTTTTTCGTGTTTTTGAAGAATGTGGAGTTCAAGAGGGGCGAGATCTTGAAAGTTAATTTTTTCCGGCGCGAAATCATCTCCGAGCAAAGCCAAAACATAGCGGGCCGAATTCCAGATTTTGTTTAAGAAATTGCTGCCGGCAACAACTTTTTCTTCGATGTAGCGGGTATCTTGACCGGGAGCTGTGCTGCTCATCAGGAAATAGCGTAAGGCGTCGACGCCGTGCTGATCGATGACCTCAAGCGGATCGATGCCGTTGCCGAGCGATTTGGACATCTTGCGACCTTTGGCATCGCGAATCAAGCCGTGGATGACGCATTTTTCAAACGGCGATTTGCCGGTAAATTCGAGACCCTGGAAAATCATGCGGCTGACCCAGAAGAAGATGATGTCATAAGCCGTGACCATGACCGAGTTGGGATAGTAGCGTTTATAATCATCGGTGAGATTTGGCCAGCCGAGCGTGGCAAACGGCCAGAGGGCTGACGAAAACCATGTATCGAGAACGTCTTCATCCTGACGATAGTTTTCAACATCTGGCGGCGTATCAACCGAACATACTTCCGCTCCCGTTACTTTGTGATAATAGACGGGAATCCGGTGACCCCACCACAACTGCCGGGAGATGCACCAGTCTTCGGCATTTTCCATCCAGTTGCGGAAAATCTTCTGAAATCTCTTCGGGATGAAATCGACTTCGCTATCTTGAAGGGCGCGATCGGCAAGCGGTCGCATTTTGATGAACCACTGCTTGCTAAGATATGGTTCGACGACGCTATCGGTGCGCTCGCTGTGACCGACGGAATGAGTGATTTTCTCAACTTTGACAAAAAGCCCTTTATTTTTGATATCCTCGAGCAATTGTTTACGGCATTCATAGCGGTCTAAGCCTTGATATTTCCCGGCCAGACTATTCATTGTCGCGTCGATATTCATGCATATCGGTTTCGGAAGATGATATTTCTCCGATAAGATAAAGTCATTGGGGTCATGAGCCGGCGTGCATTTCATCACACCCGTTCCGAATTCCTTGTCGACATATTCATCGGCCATGACTTCCAAGCGGCGGTCATCGGCAGGATTAATTACTTGTTTTCCAATCAAGTGGGCGTAACGCGCGTCGTCTGGATTGACAAAAACGGCGACATCACCAAACATCGTCTCGGGGCGCGTTGTCGCGATGATTAAAAATTCGTCGCGACCGACGATTGGGTAACGGAAATAATAGAAACTGCCTTTGACGTCCTTATGGACGACTTCGATATTTGATAGGGCGGTCCTGAGCTCGGGATCGACGTTGATGATGCGCTCGCCACGATAGATTAGACCTTTATCATAAAGTTTTTTAAAGACTGTTCGGACGGCAAGGTCAAGTTTTTCATCCAATGTGAACCTCTCTTTATCATAATCGATTGCTAAACCGAGACGTGACCATTGTTCATGAATTGAGGTCGCATATTTTTCTTTCCATTTCCACATTTCTTCGAGAAACTTCTCGCGCCCTAATTTATAGCGGTCTTTGCCTTCACCCCTTAGCAACTCTTCGACCTTGGCCTGCGTGGCGATGCCGGCGTGATCCATACCCGGCAGCCATAAAACATCATAGCCTTGGGCTTTTTTGTAGCGGGTAATCACATCCTGAATCGTGTTGTTCCAGGCATGGCCAAGATGCAGCTTGCCGGTGACGTTCGGGGGCGGGATGACGAGCGAAAAGGGCGGCTTATCGAAAGCACCGGCTTTAAAATAGCCGCGCTTTTTCCACATCTCGTACTTGCCGTCTTCAACCAGATGGGGGTCATATCGTTTTTCTAATGCCATACCTTGTTCTCCTAAAAAATAAAAAGCGTCCACATAAGGACGCCTAATGCGCGGTACCACCTTAATTCATATCTATGATATGCATCTTGAAACCTTTAACGCGGGCTACGGAATATTCCTATTCTTCCTCGGAGGCGACAACACAAATTCATTAATTTCATCTTTCACCGCGCGATGAATCTCTGCTAATAAAGAAGTTGTGAACTCCTCGTCATCGGGATAATGACATTATAGTAAGATGGCGCTTGTTTAACAAGCAAAGACGGAATAAGTGACTAAAAAACTACGGTTACCCGTAGTTTTATAATAAGCCCGAATCTAATTATTCGGCCTCAGGGTAGTCGTTGAGGTTCGGCTTGGACGTCGAAACGCGGCCATAGCTGACATTTGTTTCAACCAAATTGTCATCATCGACGTATTGTTTTAACAAGACGAGACGGTAGTCGGAAATTTCGACTTCACCATAGGCATCGCTCTCCGAACCGTTAAAATAAATTTTAACATAGAGGCTTCCTTCTCCTGATGAGCGGTAGACATTGCGGTTGTCGTCTTCATCGGCCAGGACGAGCAAAGCGCCGACGTTAGCTGTTTCGATGGCATCTTCAATCGGATTGCCTTCAGATACATCAACAAAAAGATCACCTTCGAGGGAAACATGAGATTTATCGCCATTTTCATCGAAAACACCATAGGTCTTATCGTTTTTAGCATCGTAATAAATCCATGTTTTGTCGTATTCACTCTCATCGCCTGCCTCGACCGTGTTTTCCACATACATGTATTTAGCATCTAAATCAAAGTTAATAACACTTTTTATGGTGACTGTATCGTCGGTAAAGGCATTGGTTCGCAACTCTTGTTTTATCGCAAATTTTGTAGGCGCTTCATAATCTTCGGACGCCACTTCGGTTTCGATGGCCTCGACGCGGTTAGCGGCCTCTTCGGGAGTGATGGTCGCACCTTTGCAACCTACCAATAAAAAGGCGGTCAACAACAACGGAAAAAAGAATGATTTTGATTTGTTCATGGTTATCTCCTTTTCAATATCACGATTATATTTTAATATGAGTGACAAATATAATTAAACAAAAAAATGGATAATATTTCTTTCAAAAAGATTGCGAATTAATTGGCTTACCTATCGTTTTGATATAATAAACCAAGATGGATAACGAGGACAAAGTTACTAAACATTCAAAATCCCCGAAAAACAGCCTGGTTGAACTGCTGCGTTTTGTCATGGCTTCAAGCGTCCTTATCTTTCATGGCTTTATGCCGGTCAAAACGACGATTCTCGATATGGGCGTCACTTGTGTGTCAGTCGATTTTTTTCTGATGCTGGGCGGTTTTCTGTTTGCCTCGAGCTTTGCTCGCGTCAGTGAAGAATCGACATTCAAGGGCTTTCTATTCTTCCTGGCGAGGCGGTTAAAGCGATTGGGCTTACCTTTTCTTGTGTCTTTGCTCTTCGCGATTTATAACACGATAACGATGCGCCACATCGGCTGGCTCTTTGGCTACCTGTGGTTTATCCCGGTCGAAATCATCGCCCAAATCGTTCTTTTCTTTCTTCTAAAACTCATTAAGCGAAAGAAGATCCTAATTCCGATCTTGCTAGTCACCGCCGTCGTGGGTTATAGCTATTTCTATGCTCTTCCTCCGGATTTTGTTCCCTATGCCCAGGGCGGATACAATATCTATTTTAGTAATCTGTGGTCAATTCTTGGCTATCCGTTAAGAGGGCTTGGCGGCGTCTTTGTCGGCTATTGCCTGACGCTTGTGCCCAAGCTAAAAACTGCCGCGCTCCGCCCGATTTTTGCCATCGCCTCATTTGCGATGGTATTGACTATTTCCTTTCTGCCTTTCTTTATTTATAAAGAGCAGATTCTTCTGGTGCTGTTTGCTCTTTCAATCTACTTTCTTTTTCAAATTAATTTCTCATTTGTGGCCTTCGATTATCTCGGGGCGCTGGCCTTTGGCTTCTACATCTTTCAAACCCTCGGATCGACCTTGCGGGCAAACAACTTGGCGACTCCGGAAGTCGTCCTTTTAATCATCATCGCCGCCAGCGTCTTATCTGCGCCCGAGGCTTTTAGTCAATTGTTTGCAAACAAAAAAAGACGCACAGGCGTCCTTTAAACAAATAATTAATTACTTTATAGTTTTAGCAAAGAAGAGATGGCGGCGCTGACGGCGTTGAGGCTATCTTTGGTTTGAATACTGACGAGCATATATTCGCTGCCCGGATAGTGCGCCAGCAGCGGTTTGATATTCTTGGCGATGGCGGCTTTTTCGCTTTGGTTTAGCTTGTCGGCTTTGGTGAGCACTAATAAGACAGCAATCCCTTCGTTATTTAAATACTTCATAAATGAAATATCGTCATCTTTGGGAGTTCTTCGGCTATCGAACAAAAAGACGACGAGCCGCGGTTTGGAGGTCGCATAGTAATCTTCCATCATCTCCGAGAAAGCATCTTTGGGACCCTTGGCGACATAGCCGTAACCCGGGGCATCGACAAGATAAAACTTATTATCGACATTATAGTAGTTGAGCAATCTGGTATGACCCGGTTTGGAGGAAGTAAACGCCAAATCCTTGCGTGAGCACAAAGCGTTAATCAGCGACGATTTGCCGACGTTGCTTCGTCCGACGAACATAATATCGAAAAGGCCGTCGGGCCTTTGCGAGGCCGACGGCGCACTTTTAATAAACGAGACATTGCGAAAGTCGATCATTATTTGACACAGGCGACATCTAAGGCGTCGTCGACGGTCTTCATGTAGACGATATTGAGGGCTTCTTTGACTTCCTTGGGAAGTTCATCCACCGCTTTTTGATTTTCTTTGGGGACGATGATCGTTTTGATGCCGCTTCGTAAGGCGGCGAGCGATTTTTCGCGGAGGCCGCCGATCGGAAGAGCATAACCGCGCAGGGTGACTTCGCCCGTCATCGCCACGTTGGCGTCGACCGGCTGTCTCGTCAAGCACGAGACGATTGCCGTCGTGATAGCTATGCCGGCGCTTGGTCCATCTTTTGGAACCGCGCCTTCGGGCACGTGAACGTGAATGTCATTTTTAGCGAAAATATCGCTGTCTATGCCGTATTTGATGGCGTTGCTGCGGACGTAGTCGAGGGCGATGCTCGCGCTCTCTTTCATGACGTCGCCGAGTTTACCGGTTAAGACGAGATTGCCCTTTCCGGGAAAGTAGTTGACTTCTATCGGCAAGATATCGCCGCCGTATTCGGTATAAGCTAAACCGGTGACGACGCCGATCTGGTTTTCTTTTTCTTTCTTGGTGTTTTCAAAGATTTCGACACCGAGATGCTTGCGGACATCGGCCGGGGTGACTTCCAAGACTTTTAAATTAGGATTTTTAACGATTTCGACGACGATTTTGCGAATGACAGCGGCGATTTTACGCTCGAGTTCGCGCACGCCGGCTTCGCGCGTGTAGTACTGAATGATGTATTGAAACGCTTCGTCGCTGAATTTAATGTTTTTGTTTTCGATGCCGTTGGCTTTCATCTGCTTTTTAAGCAGGAAATGCTTGGCAATCTGAATCTTTTCAAGTTCGGTATACGAGTTGACTTCAATGAGCTCCAAGCGATCGCGAAGCGGTGCGGGAATGTTTTCCAAGTAGTTGGCGGTCGCGATGAACAAGACATTGCTGAGATCATAAGGTTCCTCGACATAATTGTCGTTAAAGGCGAAGTTTTGCTCGGGATCGAGCACTTCGAGAAGGGCGCTGGCCGGATCGCCTTTATAAGATGTGGACAGCTTATCGACTTCGTCGAGGAGAAAGACGGGGTTGATGACGCCGGTCTTGCGCATGCCGCTGATAATGCGGCCCGGCATACTTCCGACATAAGTGCGGCGATGGCCGCGAATTTCGGCTTCATCGGAAATGCCGCCGAGGGAAGCTTTAAAGAATTTGCGACCCAGAGCGCGGGCAATCGATTTGCCTAACGATGTTTTACCGACGCCGGGAGGACCATAAAAGCAGAGAATCGGGGCTTTTAAATTGCCCGTCATCTTCTTGACGGCCAAGTATTCGATAATTCTTTTTTTGACTTTATCGAGGCCGTAGTGGTCTTCGTTGAGAATTCGCTCGGCATCTTCCAAGACATCATTATCTTCCGTCTTTTGATACCACGGCAGATTCATAATCAAATCGATGTAGCTTTTAATAAGCGAGGCTTCAAGCGAGGCTTGCGGCATCATCTCATAGCGCTTCAATTCGGCTTTGACTTTGGTTTTAACGTATTCCGGAAAGGGGTTGGCGTCGAGTTTTTTTAAAATATCTTCTTCCGAGTCTTCGCCGGGAGTAACCTCGCCAAGCTCTTCTTTGATCGCTTTCATCTTCTCGCGGAGAATGTATTCGCGCTGATTCTTTTCGGTCGACTTCTGAATGCTGTTTTGAATTTTCTTGTCGATTTCGATGACAGCTTTGGCCTGATTGATGACATCGAGGATAAGCATCAGCCGCTTGTTGATATCGAGTTCTTCAAGCAAAGCTTGTTTCTGCTCATTGGGCATGTTCAGATACGTCGCCAGAGTATCGGTCAGTTCGGTCGGCGAAAGGCCTTTGGAAAGGGAGCTGACGACCTGGCGCGGAAAGCTCCGCGATAAACTGGGCATCTGCTCAATCTGCTCGAGGATGTTGCGGACGATGACCGCCGTTTCATTGGCGTCGCTCGGCAAGTCTTCAAGGACGACGCCGTCGGCGACGTAGTGATTGTCTTCGATGCGGACCGACTGAATGGCGACGCGCTTGGTGGCCGTCACGCGAATGCGGTAGAACTGCTTCTGGTCACCAAATGATATGATGCGGCACAAAGTGCCGACCGTGTACAAATCTTCAGGTAGCGGATCATCTATATTCGGGTCTTTTTGACTCACGATAAAAAGGAGCGAACTCGCATTATCGCGGCTTTCTTCGATGGCTTTCATCGAAAAAGGGCGAGCCGCCTCAATCGGTTGGTTCGTATTGGGAAAGACGACTAAGCTCCTCGTCACGAGAAGCGGCAAGGTAAGGGGTAGGTTTTCGTCCATTTAAAGACCTCCTGATATTATTATTTGACAGTTAATCGTTATTGTTAACAATAAATTCCTGAATGCGGCGCGAGCGGACATCGGCTCTGAAGCGGTCCATGCTGTCTTTGAGGACTTTTTTGACTTCCTCTAAAGGCATTTTGTACTGGTCGGCAATCTTGGCGAGCTCGAACTCGATCTCGTCATCTTCGACGGTGATTTTTTCAATTTCGGCAATCTTTTCAAGGACGAGGACAGAACGGACGTTATCCGCGGCTTCTTTAGCCATCTGCTCGTGGAGCTGTTCATGAGTCTGACCGGTGATTTGCAAGTACTTCTCCATGGTCAGGCCTTGCTGCTCGATTTGTTTGAGCATATTTTCTTCCATGGCTTCGACTTCGCCATCGATAATTTCTTTGGCGAGATCAATCTTAGCATTGTCGCGGATTTGTTTGACTAATGCTTCGTAGTAATCGCGTTTGACATCATTGGCTTTCTGGCTTTCCAATTTAGCCTTCTGATAGCTTTTTAATTCATCCAGCGTCTTGACATTCGGAAGATTTAAATCCTTAATCAATTCTTCGTTGAGCTCGGGAATTTTCTTGACTTTTACTTCGTGAACTTTGACTTTAAAGGTCGCGGCTTTACCGGCCAGTTCCGGCGTGTACTCGGTCGGAAAGGTGACGTTGACATCTTTTTCTTCGCCGGCTTTAACGCCCACTAAGGCATCTTCAAAACCGGGGATGAATTGTCCGGAACCGAGTTCGAGCGAATAGTTTTCGGCTTTGCCCCCTTCAAAAGGTTTGCCATCGACAAATCCTTCAAAATCCATGACGACGGTATCGCCGTTAACGGCGGCGTCTTCTTTGACGACCAAAGAGGCATTATCGTGAACGAGGTGCTCGATGGCGTGTTCGATTTCATGATCGGTGACCACCACTTCTTTTTTCTCGGCGTGCAGTCCTTTGTATTCTCCGAGGGTTACTTCCGGGGCGAGGACGAGCGTGAACTTCAATTCGAGTTCGAGGTCGCTCAATTTGGTGACGTCGACGACGGGGCGGGCAAAGGGGCGAAGGTTTTCTTCGGCGATGACCTGGCGGTATGTATCTTGCAGCAGGGAATTAATCGCGCGGTCAAAGACTTGACCTTGGTCGACTTTGGCTTTGACCATGTCGGCGGGAGCTTTACCCTTGCGAAAACCTTTGATTTCGACGTTGGCGGCTAATTTGTTAAAAGCGTCTTTCTGAGCTTTAGCCCACATTTCCTTGTCGACGCTGACGAGGACTTCGATTTTTGATTGTTCGAGTTTGGTGATTTTCTTTTCCATAATTATATATAATTCTCCTTAATAAAAATGCAATCGCATAAAGTATAGAATACATTCGTATCAGTTTCAAACGAAACACAAAAAAAGATGGCTTTTTGATGACTGTTTAACTCATTCAACAGCTTTAATCGGCGGGTTTTCAATTAAGAGCTGCTTGAACTTGCGGACGAGGTCCTTAAGGTCGCCTTCATCAATGCCTAAGCCCTCGGCGAGAGCAGCATCATGCCGCGGGATTTGAAAGTGGTCATAGGCGATGGCGAGAAGGGCGCCAGACAGCAGATTAATAGACTCATCAAAGATGTTTTCGGGATAGAGGATGATAATCAATTCATTAAAAAGAGAGACCGCAACCTCGCTTAAACTCGGATCTTTAGCCACCTCTTCGATTAAGGCGACGACTTTTTCATAATTCTGATTCACAAAAGGCGGTTCTAAGTCCTTGGGCACGACCGTGTAGAGCTTGCCGTTTTTGGTCAAAGAAAGGGGCTGTGCATATCCCCCTGAAACGAGTAAAAACAGCGGATATATGCCGACAAATGAGTTGATATTTTCTCTTGCCATTAACTTGATTAAATGAGTGCTGAAATCATTGATATTGTAATTGCGTATCTCAGTTAATGCCGACAATAATATGAGGCTGTCGGTCTCTTTTTCTAAAATTTCAATAATCTCCTCTTTGCTCTTTCTTTTGATTCTTTGGAAATTGCGTTCATGAGTGCGAATCATGCCTTCGGCCCCATTTAAAAACTCTTCGACCTCCTGTGAAATATAAGGGAGGTTTTGATAATATTTCAACTCTTGATACGCGATATCGTATTTATTTAACGTCATGAGCATTTCCAAATGCACTTTCATGATGTTGAATGTCGCGTCTTCAAATTTGCCTTGATATTGTTTGATGAGCCTCAATGCTTCATCGAGTTTGCCTAATCCGATATAGGCGGAAATGCGGTAAGGGATGTCGGAAGCTCCCCGCGTATTTGCCGTCAAGTCCAAAACGAGCTGGAACTGCCTTTTTTCGATTAAAGTTTTTAGCGAATCCATATATTGCTATTATATCAAACCAAAGGTTATTTCTATCGTTTCGAAATGCTAATACGGCAAAAGAGTCATCGCCGGCCCCCAAACATAGCCAGTTCGCACCATCTCGGCATTGAATCTCGCCCCAAAGGATCCGGCATTCAAATACTCTTGAAATGTCGCGTAATGGTCATCGCTATAAACGGCGACAGGCGAATCGTCATAACCGACGGCCCCTTTTGCCTGATCAAAGCCATAATCCCAGCACACGACGCGACCGACGCCGCGGTTATTTGATGAGTAACTCGAATCAAAAGCGATATCGCACTCATAGTAAAGGGGATAGCCGCTATAATCAGCTTGATAGGGAACCGATGTCGCATAACCGTCTGTCCTCGAGTAGACTGAAACGCATCTCGTCGCGTCGCCAAAAAGGGAATACGCGGATGAATAATTGTTTCTAAATACATAATTTGATGGGTAAGTGCCAAAAATCGTATAGAAGGCCGCGACATCCTCGGGTTCAGTATAGGCCGCTTGGGCCACCAGTTGGGGATTAGCTATAAAGTGCTCGTAAGTATAATAAGTATAGGTTTTTGTCGTCTGCACCGTGTAGTGGGCACCGCTTTGAGAAATGCTAATCGGAACGCTCGCGCTTGCGCCGTTTGTCAGCTCTCCCGAATATGTGATTGGGTTAATCCTTACTCCGTTTGCTCCTGAACTTAAATAGCTAAAAGCGGGGGCCGGACCTTCGCTTGCATAGTCGATTTCAAGGCTGTGAATAAAAAGGCGGGTTTCACTCGTCTCGACTTTAAAGAAATCGACATCGCTCATCGCTAGCGAAACGGTCGTTGCCACCGTCGACAAATTCAGTTCATTTTGCGTTTCGCAAAGCGGATTCGCGCCGTATGACAAAACGGGTTTAGCTCCGTAAGTGGACTCGGTATGGTAGGTGATTGCGATATTAAAAATATCGTTAATGGCCGTCGTGTTATATAAAGCTCCGGGTGCCGAACCATCGCCGCTTTGATTGACATATGGCAATAAGATGATAAATTCCTGATTGGAATTAATAGGCGCTATCGCGCGATAATGTTCAAAGATAAATCCTGAGATTGATTTTTCGTCGTAATTACCGGTGGAGTAGGTGCCGATGCTTGTATAATTGCTTGCATCAATTGTAAGGGAATAATCGACTCCTCCGGCAAAAATATCGCTTGTGCTTCGAATTAGAAGCTGCATTTTAGCTTCGTAGCCGTTAAAAAAACAGTGAAGGTAGCCGGTAAGGTTGACGGTCTGGGCTGATAATGAATAAAGCGCATTGTAGATTTCCGACGAGTTAGATAAATAGGCGTAATAAAGAACAACGTTTGTTGAGCCGATAGTGGCCGTTGCGGTTGTTGAGTAAATTGATGATAATGCGATATTCTGAATCGAAATCTTTCTCGTTCCCAATGATTGAGCTGATAAAAACTGGCTCGAATTGCGGTCTGTGCCGTTCTGCCAAAAAGATTCGCTTGTGACAAGCGTCTCAATCGGCGAAGAGTTCGCGGCATAATCGACTTCGATGGATGACGGATCTTCAAATTCGGGAAGGTTGTTATATAAAGTCGGAAAACCTTCAATCGTCAAAACATTGCCTTCTGTCACCGAAATTGAACTTCGATAGATCATAATGCCGGCGGTATTGCCGTTTTTATCGGTGCTTTGCATGTAAAAATTTTTGTTCTGTGAGGAATCGAGATAGTACTTTGTCACCGTGCCCCATGTCTTGTGGGTTCCGCTTTGAAGGGTCGAGGAGTTTAGTCCGCTGACGATTTCGTAGATTGAAGTATAGCCGTTGCTTTCATCAAAATAGTAAGCGCAGTCGACGAGTTCGGCTTCTTCTCCCTTCACATCATGGGCATTAAAATCACTAAAATGAGTAAAGGAGATGGCGAACACCGCAAATAATCCGCCGATTAAAATTTTCAGAAATTGATTTCTTACACGAGTTTTCATAATAGCCATTAAATCCTAACAAAAAAGAAACCGCGATTCAATCGCGGCTCATTTTTTATTTCTGATTCACTTTGCTATACGCATCGGCGTCGACATAAATTGTGCAGTCTGAATGTTTTTGAAGTATTGAACAAGGCACCTTTTCGCTGATGGGACCTTCAAGCAAATCTTTAACAGCTTTCGCTTTGTTTTTGCCGGTCGCTATCAGCACGATTTTTTTAGCATTCATAATCGATTTTAAGCCCATCGTCACCGCTTTCGTCGGCACTTCGCTGATATCCTTAAAAAGGCGGGAATTGTCGCGGATGGTCGATTCCGTCAAGTCGGCGATGTGGGTGAGGCTGTCAAATGGGGTATCAGGTTCATTAAAGGCGATGTGGCCGTCACTTCCCAGGCCGAGAATCTGCAAGTCGATACCGCCGCTTCTGGCGATTTCTTCATCGTAATGAGCGGCGTAGTCAAGATAGTCGCCGACGCCCTTAAGAACATGGGTATTATTCTTATCGATATCGATGTGATCAAATAGACTGGCATTCATGAAATAGCGATACGATTGGTTGTGGGTGCCGTCTAATCCGATATATTCGTCAAGATTGTAGGTCGTGACTTTTTTAAACGAGATTACTCTTTCTTTGTTGGCTTTAATTAAATTGGCGTACACCTCAAGAGGTGAAGTTCCGGTGGCAAGACCGAGAACGGAGGTCGGTTTGCGGCGAATTTGCTTTATAAATTCGTCTGCTATGAGTTGGCTAATTTCCTGGCTGCTTCCGATGATTACTTTCACTTTTAAATCTTCTTTCCTAACGAGTAAAATACCGCCAAATATGATAAACCATCATCGGACATGTGTAAAATGATTTTTAGTGTAAACCTATCTTATTAAACGCGAAGTCGCGACTTCATAGAATAAACCATACTCCTTATCGTTTATTTTAAGAATAGTTCCTGATTTGCGGCCGAGTTCGTATCGCTTCCAAAACAACGACTCGCCCTTAAGATTTAAAAAGACCTCGATGTAAGAGTTGTTTGCATCAAAGTAAGCGATGCGAATGACGCTCTCGGTTTTGCCGTTATATGTCATCGCATACTTCTTCGCTTCTTGAAAGATTATCGGCGGACCTTCAAACTTGCCATCGGTGCCCCACTTATTTAAAAAACTTTTGTCGCGAAATGTTTCGATGTTTTTTATTCCGTCTTTGTAATAAATTCTGCCGATGAAAATTATCCGGTTTTCAACGCGTTTGGCTATCAGCGAAAAGGCGTCCGTTTGCTCTAACTTTTTATCGTATTCTTTCACACCTATTTCATAACCCTTTTGATTATGAACAATAATTTCTCCTAACACAGTGACGTGGTATGAGTAATCCTTTACGCCGTTATCATACAAGCCAAAGCAGACATCTTCACCGACCTTTAAGGAAACATACCAATTGGGAATTTCCTCATAAATTACATCCTCGTAATACTCGGATTCGTTGCTAAAAACTATTTCTCCTAATAAATTAGGAAGTCGATCGACATCATAGCCGTTAATCAGTTCATCGATGCTGACCTCCAAAGCGGAAGCGACCTTCTTGAGCATGGAGATATTTGGAGAATTTAAACCTGCCTCCCATGCGTAGATTGTCTGCCGTGAGACGCCGATTGTCAGGGCTAAATCCTCCTGCGTCATGCCGTTTCTTTTTCTGATTAGATTCAGGTTTTTTTCAAAGCTCATATGTATTTGTCTCCTGCCATAATTATCGATAGGTGAAAAGGGGAAGTCGACCAATTTATCATAACAAAAAAAGTAAGGTTTTCCTTACATTTTTGTGTTTTGAGAAATAAAAAGCCTTGATTAACCTGCAATCAAAGCTCGTCTTTACAATGGCATCCTCTAGGCGATTCGAACGCCTGACCTACGGCTTAGAAGGCCGTTGCTCTATCCAGCTGAGCTAAGAGGACATATCGCTATACTAATATAGTATTTTAGCAATGACATATCAACACAAAAAAGGTTATTCTTCCAGCCTTTCCTTGACCCTTGAAGCAACATTTTTGGGCAGCAGTTGTTGAAGCTCTTCCAAGGTGGCTTTTTTAAGTTCGTTGATCGAGGCATAGTTGCGGTACAAAATTTCAATCCGCCGCTTGCCGAGACCTTCGATTCCGTCGAGAACGCTCGCCTTGTAAGCTTTGCTGCGCAGTTTGTGATGGAAGGTAATCGCAAAGCGATGCACTTCATCTTGCATTCTCATCAATAGGAAGAAGAGCGGCTTGTTATTTTGTAAGTCGTATTTTAGACCTGCTTTGTCGATTAATCCCTCAGTCTGATGCCGATCATTTTTGTATAATCCAAAGGCGGGAATTGATAATTTGAGTCGCTCAAGTGCCTCGTAAGCGGCGCTTAATTGCGGCAGTCCGCCATCGACGAGAATGAGGTTCGGCATCTTTAAATCTTCATCTTTAATGCGTTTGTAACGCCGATAGATAACCTCCTTCATACTGGCAAAATCATCGCGCTTTTCATCGCCTTCAATATGAAATTTTCGATACATCTTTTTCGTGGGCTCGCCATTGATGAAAGCGACCATGGCTCCAACGGGAGAAGAACCCTGAAGATGCGAATTGTCAAAAAGTTCGATGTGCGTCGGAGTTTTGATGTTTAGCAGATTGCCAAGTTCGGTCAGAATTTTTAAGTTATCATCGGTTAACCGCGCGGACATAAAGTGCTCATCAAGACCCTGGCGGGCGTTGATCGTAGCCATGTCGACGAGGTCGTAAAGCGCGCCACGACTTTTGTAGACGACATTTATGTCGTATATATCTTCAATTCTCGCTTTTAAACCATAGATATTAGCGACGATCTCGTTCGGCAGAGAATGCGTTTGATAATACTGCAAAATCAGATCGGTGACGAGATCGATATCCTCGCCAAATTGCTCGACGACAAAGACTTCTTTGCCGAGCATGATGCCGTGGCGGAAAGTTAAAAGAGCCAAAGCTAAATAACCGTCTCTAGTCACATAGGCAAAGATATCGCGGTCGACATGGTCTTTAACTTCCATGCTCTGGCGTTCGTTGATGTGATCGATGGCGAGGAGAGTCTTGCGATAATCGCCGGCTTTTTCATATTCCTGATTATCGCTGGCTTCTTCCATCTTGCGGCGAATTTGACTTTTGACATCTTCGTTGTTGCCGCCAAGAAAGCTTTTAATCTGATTATAGATGGCGACATGTGTCTCTTCATCTATCTTATTGATGCATGGGGCCAGACATTGGCCAAGATGGTAATAAAGGCACGGCACCGGCGGCAGAACTTTGCATTTTTGAAGAGGAAAAATCTTGTTGAGCAAGCTGATCACTTCGTAAGCGTGCATCGATGTCGGATACGGACCAAAATAGAAATAATTTTTGTCTTTATCATCGCGGGCGATTTTTAAAACCGGGCTATTTTTCCGCTTGAGGGCAATGTAGGGATAGTGCTTGCTGTCCTTAAGTAAAATATTGTAGCGTGGATAATGCTTTTTAATTAGATTCATCTCCAGGATAAAGGCTTCTTTTTCGCTCTTGGTGATGATCGTTTCGAAATGGTCGACATTAAAAACCATGGCCGCGACTTTGCCGGATTGCGGCCGCATAAAATACTGCGTCACCCGCTTGCTTAGATTTTTTGCTTTTCCGACGTAGATGATTTCCTCATCTTTATCTTTCATGAGGTAGACGCCGGGTTTGGTCGGCACTAATAACAGGGCCTGTTTTACGGCTTCGGTCATTTCATGATCACCACCGTCGCCCCGCCGGCCCCTTCGTGCTGGTCGCCGGGTCGATAACTTTTTATAAAATCGCACTTGGACAAATAATCGTGAATCGCTCGTTTTAGAGCCCCGGTTCCAAAACCGTGAATAATCCGCACCTGAGAGAAATGCTTGAGGCGGACGCCATCGAGATAGCGGGCGACTTCTTCAAGGGCTTCATCGACTCTTAAACCGATAACGTTAAGTTCTAATTTGACATCGCTGACAATTTGCGGGGCGACGAATGTCTTTTCGGCCCTTTCTGGAGCTGGAGCACCGACAAGATGGACTTTTTCTCTGGTTGAAGTGATTTTTAACCCATCCGGGGACACGATAAAAAGGCGATTGCCGCTGATTTTTTCAATTTTCCCGGTGATGCCCAAGTCAGTGATAGCGACATAGCTGCCGACTTCGATGTCGCCATTTTCGGATAAGACAACATCGGTTTCATCTTCTTTTAGCTTTCTGATTTTACCCTTGGCTTCGATTACTTCATGCATCTTAATATCGGGATTCCTGAACAGGGCAAAGATCTCATCTATCTCTTTTTCCGCTCGAGCAAGTATTTCCTGTTTAGCATCGCTGACATCTTCGAGCAGGTTTTGCCTTTGCTGATCCAGTTTTTGCTGGCGTTCCTGAAGGGTTCTTTCGAAGTTCTGAATACGCTTTACTTCGTTTTCAAGCAAGTGGGCTTTGGTCTCGTTTTCGGATATTAATTTTTGGAGGTTACCCAAAGCGCTGATACTCTGTTCATGACCATGCGATTTCAGGATGTTGTGAGCCTCGTCAATAATCGGTTTGGCGAGGTCGTAACGAGCGGCCATCTCAAGCCCGTAACTGCGGCCCGGAACGCCTTGTTTCAGGACGTATGTCGGCGTCATTTTCTGCTCATCAAAAAGGACGGAAGCGTTGGTTACGCCATCTTTATTTAAGGCATAATCTTTTAGTCCGTCATAGTGTGAGGAGCAAAAGACAAAGGTGCCGATATCGCGAAGAAATTCAAGATATGAAATGGCGAGGGCTTCACCTTCTAGGGGCGATGTGCCGGTGCCGATTTCGTCGAGTAAAACCAAGTCATCGGAATCGACAAGCGCCGCGATTTCGGCAAGGTTTTTGATATGACCGGAGAAAGTCGATAGATTGCTGGCCAGCGACTGATTATCGCCAATATCTGCATAAATATGATTAAAATACGCCATTTTTGCGGGTTTTATTGTCGGAATAGCCAGCCCGCACTGATTCATCAAAACCATCAAACCGAGCGTTTTGAGGGCGACGGTCTTGCCGCCGGCGTTAGGGCCGCTGATGACGCTGATGCGAAGTGAATCATCAAAAGAAAAATCATTGGCCACGACAACTTCCCGATTGATGAGCGGATGGCGCGCTTGCTTTATATCGATGGCTCTTTCCTCGCTCAACTCGGCAATTTTGCCGTCGAGAGAAATGGCATAGAGAGCTTTAGCTTGAACGAAATCAAGATAGCCGATTGTATGGTTGTTGGCGAGGACTTCATGGCCGTGTGTGGCGACCAGGATGCTCAGCTCTTTTAACAGGCGCTGAATCTCTTCTCGCTCTTCGATTTTCAGGACATAAACCGCATTGTTGGATTCGACCGCCCAGTCGGGTTCGATGAAGGTCGTCATGCCGGTGTCCGAGATGTCGTGAATAACGCCGCTGACTTTGCCCTTGTGAGCGGTTTTAATCGGCAGGACAAAATGGCCGTTGCGAATCGTGGCAACCGCCTCCGTCATATAGTCTCGCAAAGACTCGAGCACCGACTGAAAACGAATTGTCATTTTTCGTTCCGTTTCGGTGATTGATTTGCGAATCGAAGCCAGCTTTTTGGAGGCGCTATTCAATATGCCAAGGTCGGGTCCGACGACGCGGTGAATGGCGGCTTCGAGTTGCTCGAGGCTTTTAAACTGGCGAATCTTGTCGTTGAGGAGCGGAAATTTTTCTTCGCGCTTGCGAATTGACAAAACGATTTTGCTGGTGATGATAACATCATGGGCAATCGCTTCTAAGTCTTCGGCCGTCAAAGTCCCGCCTTTAAAGGCATATTCGACTTTTTGGCTCAGGTTGGTTGAACTCATCATCGGCAGGCGGCCATAGCGAAGATTTAAAACCATCATCTCATCGAGAATGGCGAGTTCATTTTTGAGTTCGCCTTTCGAAAGCATCACTAAATTTGAAGATGTTTCGCGACCGATATCGCTCTGTGCAAAAGCAGCTATTTCTTTGCGAATTTGACCGAATTCAAGGACTTCGTAAATCGTTGGCATGACAATATCTTACCATAAAATATGGTCGTTATTGATAGAGCAGCTTTTATGATAGAATAATATCGGCATTTATGGGCAACAACATCGTCACGCTGAAAGCTAATCAGGAACTTCTTGAAAAAATACGGGAATATTACCGAAATGACCAGATTCTTGATGCTGGTCAATATGTTTTGTTTCGCGCCAAAAAAGGGAAAGTAGTCATCACGGCCTATCAAAACTCCAAAGGCAAGGATACTAAAATTACTTTTTCGGGCGAAGGCTTCATTTATGAGGCGAGGCGCTGGGATAAAACTATCACCATTTCCGAGGATATAAAAGAAGACGACGAGACGCTCGGATGGTTTGAAATCGATGACCAGATTGGCAGCGACGAAGTCGGCACCGGCGACTTTCTCGGCCCTATCTGCGTCTGTGCTGCCTATGTTAAAAAACAGGATGTTGCTTATCTCAAGAGGATCGGCGTCGCTGATTCCAAGAAAATAAGCGATGACTTCATAAAAAATATCACCCCGCTGTTACTGAAAAAATTTTCTTATTCGCAAGTGAGTCTCACGAACGAAAAATATAATGAGCTCATCAAGCGAGGCATCAACATCAACGAGATTAAAGCCCGCTTGCATAATCGCGTTCTCCTTAATTTAATCAAGAAACACGACGTCAAGAACGTCTATGTCGATAAATTTGTATCCGAAACCCGATATTTTTCCTATGCGGCCCGCGATGAAGAAATCGTTCGTGACATCACTTTTAAGACGAAGGGCGAATCGCGCTACCCCTCCGTGGCTCTCGCCAGTGTCATCGCTCGTTATTCCTTTTTGAAAAAGATGGAAGCACTCAGCAAAAAATATGCTGCCATCATCCCTTTCGGAGCTTCCTCAAAAGTCGATTCGTTCGCTCTTGCTTTTATAAAAAAGCACGGCATTGAGGAATTACGCAAAATCGCCAAGACCGATTTTAAAAATTACCAGCGCGTCACCAAAAACGAGACCGAAAAATGAAAAGAGTATTCCCTTTCGTGCTCTTGGGCGCTTTCTTGCTGACGGCCTGCGAACCGCGTGATAGCACACTTTCTGACACATCGTCCAATATTAGTGTCGGTTCCGATATCATCGGCGGTTCTTACGAAGAAAGAATCAGCACGATGGCCGATACCGGCATCGCCATCGACGCACTAGATAAAACCGAAAAAGAAGTTGCGTCTTTTGATGAATTGGCGCCGCTTGGAAGCGCCGCTCACCCGCTATCCAACTCATCGGCAGAATATCTTGAAATTCTCACTTTCGAACAACCATCTCAATATGGCGATGCATATTTATTTAGAGCCGGCGAAGCGACCATCGCCATGGATTTTGGTCACCCATCCAATTATAAATATACTGACCAGACGAGTTATTATTCTGAGCTAAAGAATACTTATGAAACTTATATCGATGACGGCCATCTTGATCTGCTCATTCTCACCCATCCTCACGGCGACCATTACGGCGGCTATCAAGCTCTGAAAGACGCGATCGATTCAGTCGGTATGATCGTCGACTACGGATACTACAGTGGCGGCGGCGAAAATTATCGAAAAGACATTCGCGATTACTATGCTGATAAAGGAAGTGCCTACCACCGCATCTATGATAATGTCAATGAAATTGATGGCGGTCAGAAAAGAACCTACATCACGCCTGATCTTTTTATTGATTGGCTCGATGCCGGTTACTATACGGAGAACTATAACGACGGCCCCGTCGTCGATGACATCAATGTCACTTCGCTGGCCGGAATTCTCGCCTATCGCGATTTCACTTTCTTCTTCTCCGGCGATTTACAAGATAATGCGGATGGTTATTATGGCAATTCCGGTGGACTCGGCGAGACTAATCTGGTCGCCATTAATGGAGAAAATAACGATATTTTTCATGAAGTGACGATGATGAAAGCCGCTCACCACTCCTCTTCAAAAGCTAATAATGATATCTTGCTCAACACCCTCGAACCTAAACTGGTTACCATTTCAGCCGGCGCCCCCTCACCAGACACCTCTTATGGCGGAAAGACCGGTGCCTGCGCCGGACACCCCCATCTTCAAGCCTTATCGCGCTTTTTAACTAAAGGGCAAAAGAGAGTGGCTCCCAAAATATATTTAAACTTCGTTAATGGCACGACTTCTTTTGTCACCGATGGTTTAAACAAAGTTTACATGGAGGGTTCGCCGCTAAAAATGTCTTACTACGGCACCTCAACTAACGGCACCGTCAGCCAGACATATGGTTCGATAGAAGACATTTATAACGATATACTCAGCACCGAGTGGGCGCGCGTTTGCCACGGTTTATGAGCAATCATTAATATGATTAACAAATAAGACCTTCAATGCTATAATGCTACCGAGTTCGCCCCGCCTTGCGCGGGTTGCGGGACGCGGCTAACAGGAAATAAAATTGACACATTACTTGTCGCTTATCATCGCCTTAATAACTGCCTCGGCAGGTGCCTTGACCACTTCTTTTTTGGCTCGCAATAAGAATTTCTCGCTCGGCAAGAAAATCTTTGCTTTTGTGCTCATCGCCGTCTTTTTTACCCGCTACATATCCTATGATGATCAAATCCTCAATATCGTAAGTCTTGGCGCCGGACCTTTTTCTCCAGTTGTTAATTTATTTGCCTACTTCGGCATTTGGCTCGAACTCACGCTCGTCGTCTTCCTGATCCTCTATCCGTTTTTTAAAGCGCGGATTCTGACAAACTTGATTAAATTTGTTCTGACCCCGGGATTTGTTCTTTATCTCGGCTTCTCTTATTACAGTGTTTTTCTTCAAGTGATCGGTAACACCGGCGGAACCTTGGTTTTATCTTTTCAAAGTGTGATGTTCGCCCTAGAAATCGCTCTTGTCGCCTATGGCTTATTTTTGGTCTGGCGCGATGATCACACTTTAAAATTGGATAAAAAAGAGATTCTTGCTCTCTTGATCGCCATTGTTCCCGTGCTTGTCGCATCGCTTCCCATTTATGGCCCGCAGCTCATGTTTGGAAACGCCAATGCCCGCTACGAAGTGATCGATATCTCCTTTGTTCACCGCCTCTTTATCTACGCGACGGTTATCATACCGCTGGTCCTATATTTTTCTTTAAAAAAGAAAGATCCCGAACTCATCCGTTTGGCGATGGTCTATCTAAGCGTCGTGACGATGATTACTTTCTCCCGCGTTTTTTACTATCAGAACTTCTTTGCGCCGTGGACGTGGCCGATTCACTTGTGCAACACGGCGATGTATATCATTCCTTTAGTGCTCATCTTCAAACTCGACAAGCTTTTCTACTTCACCTACTTCATCAATGTCTTCGGGGCTCTGATGGCTATGCTGATGCCCAACTATGCGGAAACGACGAACTTGACGAGCTGGGTCATCATCCAGTTTTGGTATAACCATTCTCTAGCTTTTTTCATGCCTTTATTACTCGTCGCCCTGAAGCTTTTCCCGCGCCCGAAAATGAAGCAGATGTATTATTCGCTGATCGCTTTTTCCGGCTACTTTTTACTGGTCATGGTTTTAAATGTCTGGTTCAGCAATTACTCGCCGACCGATTTCTTCTTTATCAACAGCGATTTTATCGTTGATAAATTAGGGAGGTGGGCCGAGAACATCTTCAACATCGCCATCAGCTTTAACATCGGCGATCTCGTCTTTGAATTTCACCCTGTCTACCAAGCTCTTTTCTTAATCGTCTATGTCGGTGTTTCCTTTGCGATGTGGTTTGTTTACAGCCTCGGTTTCAGCATCGCCGATTCGCTCGGTGATTTGCGCTTTCGCCAGAAAAAAATTAAACTCGATAAATATGCCTTATTGGCAGCCTTGAACGGAAGGGGGATCGATGAACCCATGGAAGAAAATACAGGAGTAAAATTGGAGCTGAAAAACTTTTCAAAACGCTACGGCAAGAACAAAGACTTTGCCGTAAAAGACGCCTGTTTAGTCGTTAGTGGCGGCGAGATTTTCGGCTTCCTCGGCCCCAACGGCGCCGGCAAGTCGACCACCATTAAATCGATCGTCGGCATTCAGACGATTACCGAAGGGTCTATTTCCATCTGCGGATACGATGTCGAAAAGCAACCGGTCATGGCCAAGCGTTTAATCGGCTATGTCCCCGATCACTATGCTCTATATGAAAAATTAACCGCCCGCGAATACGTCAACTACATCGCCGATATTTATGGCGTCACCTATGAGGAGCGGCAAATGCGCATTCCTCACTATGTGAGCCTCTTTCATCTTGAAGATGCTTTTGACAATCAGATTAAAACTTTTTCGCACGGCATGAAGCAAAAGGTGACGATTATCGCCGCCCTCGTCCACGAGCCGAAATTATGGCTCCTCGACGAACCGCTCACGGGCCTTGATCCCGACAGCATTTATCAAGTTAAAGAATGCATGAGACAGCACGCCGCCAAAGGCAATATCGTCATGTTTTCGAGCCACATCATCGATGTCGTCGAAAATCTCTGTCAGAAAATCGCCGTCATCAAAAAAGGCCATCTTTTCGCTCCTTTGACGATCGATGAAGTTCACGAGCAAGGAACGCTTGAAGAATACTACTTAAAGATGGCGATTCACGAAGAAACGCCTGAACAAAAGGCCACCAAGGAAATCGCCTAGGCAATTTATGAACGACATCAAGACGCTGATAATGATGCAGTTGAAGGATAAACTCGATCTCGGGTTTATTAAAGACAAGGCGCAATTGATACGCAAAATTGTCTTTTTCGCCTTGCGCTTTATCATCGTCGCCAGCCTCTCTTATGCCTTATTTTATGTCTCCTCGTTTTTGCGCATCTTTCATAATTCGCCCTTTATTCCGACTTCGATTATGACGATGCTCTTAACAATCATTCTCGTCATCTCGACTTTCGCCAGCACGAATGATCTCATCAAGTCGCTATACATGGCCGAAGACAATCAGGTGCTCGTCACCTATCCGATTTCCGCGAATCGCATCTTCCTTTCTAAAATCATCGTCTTTTATCTTTATGAGATATATAAAAATTTTACTTTTACCTTGCCGATATTTGTGGCTTACGGCTTGATCTCGCCCGTCAATTGGTTTTTCTATATCTGGGTTTTTCTCTCTTTCTTTGTGGTGTCGATGATTCCTGTCGTCTTGGGTGTCGTCCTCTCTCTACCGGGCTTTTTTATCATGCGGTTTTTCAACCGTTTCAGAGTTCTAAAAATACTATTTTTTATCGCCGTTTTGGCGGGCTTCATCTATCTGCTCGTCAGAATTATTCTTTTGATACCGTCGGAGATTAACGTCTTAAACTACTGGGGTCCGATCAAAGTTCTGCTCTCTGATGTCACGATGTTTTTCCAAGATTATTTCAAACCCGTTTATTATGTCGTGCTGATGGTCGTCGGCAAATATAACGCCGCGATGCGATACACGTACCTGAATCTCGATGTCTGGCTCGTCTTTATCAGTTTAATCGGCGTGCTGGCCGGATTGTTTATGGCGGCTTATTTCGTAGCCCGCTTTCTTTTTATCAAGATGACCAGCGCAAGCTTTGAATACGAGAAGCGCTTTCGGGTCAAGGCCTTGCTGAATCGCCGTCTGCCGGCCTTCTTATCATTTGTCGTTAAAGAGCTGCGCCTCATTTTTCGAAGCGGCACCTTTACCTCCAATTTCATCGCCACGTATATTTCGATTCCTTTGTTTATTTTGCTGATTAATCGGATTTTCGCCTCGATGGATTTATACCCGAATGGTCAGTTCGCCGTCCAGGCTTTTAATATCTTGATTATTATGCTGCCTTTGCTCGCTTCCAACAGCGTGGTCGCCACCATGTATTCAAGGGAAGGCCGCACCGCCTATATGAAGCGGACAAAGCCGGTCGTCGTCATCTTTCCTCTGCTCGCCAAACTCTTGCCGAATATCGTGCTTTCCATCGTCTCATTGTGCGTTTCTCTTTATATTTTTAACGCCCACATGCATTACGTTTTAAGCAACATCATCCTGCTTTCCATCGCCTTGATTTTTATTCAAGTCGGCCACATCTTGTTCTCAGCCCTCCTCGATTTGATGAATCCGCAAAATGAGCAGTATGCCACCGCCGGCGAGCAAGTGAGCAATTCCAATGAGACCAAGGCGACGATTTTTGCCTTCATCACCGCATTCTTAGTCGCCTTAATCACCCTCGGCTTTCTCGTCGAAGAACAATTTATGCCCAATCAGTCGTTTAATTATGCATTCCTGAAAATGCTCCTCATCGGTTTTGTCTTCTTCGGGGCCTCCGTCTATATGTATATTGAAAAGATCAAAGCTTATTATTACGATCGGATCAGCTAAATATGAAAAAATCAGTCATCTTGATAATCGGCGCCCTCTCCCTCGTGGCCATCATCGTCATCGGCCTCCTCTTTCAGCGCGCCGAGGTGTATAACGTGACAATTTATGTGTCGGAGATAATCTGCAGCGGCGTTCGTGTCGGCGATGACTACTATGACACTTATTTTGACGAGTCAGTAAATGTCTATCGCATCGATAATCCGGACAATCCCGGATCGCCTTTGACGCTTGCCTATGCTCCGGGTCTGACGGTCGACATCATCTACGAAGTCCTGCCTTTTGAAGCCACGAACCAAAGCGTCAGCTTTTCGACTGATCCGAATAGCTTTATTGCTCGCGTCGAAAGCACGACTGGGCGCGTCTTTTTCATCGATGAGGGAACCGAGACGTTTACGATTCGCGCCAACGACAATTCAAATAAGTCCGCCAAGGTGCGACTCCGGGCGAAAATTCCTGATGCTTAATCTTTTTAGAACTAAGTGATACAATGATTTCCGGCATGCCCGGCATGCTTGAAATATTCACGGGGAAATATCAAGAAAGGATACAACCATGAAAAAGAGTCTATTGCTTTTGCCGTTAGTCGCCATGTCGCTCGCCGGCTGTGAGCCGCCGATTGAAGAGCTCGGCGATTTGCTCGACATCGAAGTCGCTTCTGGACTAAAACAAGAATACGTTCAATATACCATTGTCGAACTCGACGAAATCAGCGTGACCGCCACTTTTGAAAAAAAGACAGTCACCATTGAAGGAAGCGATTTATCATTCGATCCCGAAACGCTTGATACATCAACGCTCGGCGAATCCGAAATAACTATCACGTATTTAACCGAAAGCGTCGTGTGGACCTATACGGTTGTCGAATACGATGAAATTGACAATATCTCCGCTCCTGATTTTGTCACCACTTACCTCGCCAACATCGAAGCCAAGGACGTAGCCAACAAACGCAATGAGTTTATGGATCGCGAACAGGGCTACTTCGTCGGTGACGATAATCCGTTTAAATTCTTTCCCAACATCTACGCCTATGATGGCGATGGAATCGAGATGGAGGTCACCGCCTATCATAGCGTCTCGGTCGTTGAGGAAAAGCGCGGAACTGAATGGGTCATCTTGACTGGCGCCGAACTGGATGGCGTCGTGACCATCGATGATTTTGCATCGACATATGACTTCAGCGAAGAAGCGATCGGCAACACATATAGATTGACCGTTCGTCCTTTTGGCGATGAATATGCCGTCAATCCGAAATTTTCCACTTCTTTTGAATTTAATGTTGCCGATGGATATAACGTCTATAAACAAGATGATTTATCGCATTTTAACAACGTCGGCACTCACTGGGATGCATATCGGACTTCCAAAGGCATCACGCCTGTGGCAATTAACGGTCTCTTTCTGCACGGCGATATCGAAATCGAACGCAGCAAACTTCCGGATAGCTTTTTCTATATGGAGGGCGATTCGGACATTAATTCTGGCCATGGCGACTATGAACGCGCCCTTGGTTCACTACGTGACAATGTCAATATTTATCACCATGATGTCGCGCCTGGCGAAGCGTTCGTCTTTAATGGCAATTACTTCAGCATTGATTACTCGACGCTACCGGTCGTCGCTCGCGAGTCAGGTCGTATCGACGCCGACGTCGGACTTGTTATCTCTCACGCAACGCTTATCAAAGCGGGATACGCTCAGACCGGCGAAGATTTAGGTGATTACACTATGCGCAACCTTAGGGTTATTGGCAATGCCAACCGCACCGAAGCCGGAGCTAAGTCTGGAGGCGCCATCTTCACCAAATTGTTGAGTGTTGATTCCCATATCTACAATCTCATCGGCACGCAATGCTTTACTTTCATTTTGACCGAACTTTCGGGCCCGAATGCCATCATCGAAAAAACGCGAGGATATGATTCGTTTAGCAGCATGCTCTATAACTGGGGTACTGATAATCTGCAAATTATCGATTCCGAGTTTATCGGCGCGGGCGGACCAATCATCATCGCCGACCATGTCGGTCCCGAAGAGGACGGAACGGGTGGAAATCCTTCTCACACCACCTTTACGAATACAGTCGCCGAATCAATCGTCACCGGAAACGAAAACTGGTTTAGACTCGTTCATGCCGACGCCGCTCTACCGAGCATTCTCGGCTTTGGCGAGCAAGTATTGCCAAACTACGGAACGAACTCGATTACACAATTAATCAACATCAACGGCACCGACATTCCTCACTTTAACATGATCGGAGTCGTTAAAGACGGCGGCGCTTCGAAACCCTCATCGACGAAGATCAGCGGAAGCATGACAATCGATGATGGCGTAGCCCTTGATTTCAACGGCACTTTCATGACCAACTCGGCCCCGTATCCGCCGGCTATGCCACGCTTTGAATCAAGCGATGGTCAGCAAGCCTTATTCGATGGTGAAAAGCTCGTTGGTCTTGATAATAATCCAATTACCCCATATGTCTATAGTCAAACCAACTATTTCACCGGCCCATATCTTAATATGTATGTCAGCATCGGCGCCTCGCCGACTGATTATACGGCTGGTTACATGGGTCTCGTATTTGGCCTACAAGAAAGATAATCTTATCAGCAATCCAACATAAAAATGGGCCTTTTGCCCATTTTTTATTATTGCCACATACTCAATTATAAATTTTTCAGTATTTCTTCAAAATATGCCGGTAACGCACAGGCAAATGTCTTCACTTCTTTGGTCCGCGGATGGATGAGTGTCAAAGCCTTCGCGTGTAATAATTGCCCGCCTTGATATAGAGCGTCTTTTTTCTTTCCGTAGAGGGGGTCGCCCACCAACGGATGCCTGATATATTCAAAATGGACGCGAATTTGATGCGTGCGGCCCGTTTCCAGGCGGCATTCCACTAAAGTCGAGGATTGATACCGTTTTAAAACTTTAAAGTGCGTGACGGCTTCTTTGCCCTCTTGAAGATCGACCGCCATCTTCAGGCGGTTTTTCTTATCGCGGGCCAAAGGAGCGATGATTTTGCCTTCTTCTTCATGGATTACCCCGTGGACAAGGGCGACGTATATTCGCTGCATCGTGTGATTTTTAAGCTGGGCGGCCAGTTCGTTATGGGCATAGTCGTTTTTGGCGACCGCCAAGAGGCCGGATGTATCCTTATCGATGCGATGGACGATGCCGGGGCGAAACTCGCCGTTGATCGAGCTCAGATTCTTCGTGTAAAACATCAAGGCGTTGGCCAAGGTCAAATCTTTGTTGCCGGCGCCGGGATGGACGACGAGGCCGCGCGGCTTGTTGATGATGATGATGTCGCTATCTTCATAGACGATATCAAGGGGAATATATTCGGGCTTTAAATCCGAAGGCTGATCTTCTCTTGTCACGATGTTGATGACATCGCCCTTTTGCAGGCGGTAGCTGGTTTTGACTGCTTCGTTATTAACGAAGACATAACCCTCATCAATCAGTTTTTGAATATGGCTCCTCGAGACATCGATTAAAATCTCGACCAGGGCTTTGTCGATTCTCTGACCGGCTTCGCGATCGACTTTATAATTTTTCGTCTTCCCCGCCATGCTTCTTTTCCTTATCCGCGAGATACTCGGCAGAGGGCTTTGATAAATCTTCTTTGCCTTCTTTGTTCTTTGCGATTCTGATGTCTTCGATAACGATGGCAAAAAGCAAGATGATGACGCCGACGACAAGCGACATATCCGCGACATTAAAAGTCGCAAAGCGACGCCCCCAGAATTCGAAGGAAAGGAAGTCGACCACGCCGCTAAAACCGACAGTTGAAGGCCAGTATAAAGCGCGGTCAATCAAGTTTCCGTAGGCGCCGGCAATCATCATTGCCACGGCGATTTTCATCACGATACTGAGAGTTCTGTATTTCTTTATGTAGTAGACGAGCATCGCCGTGCCGATGACGGCCGAGACGGCGATGAAGAAGATGCGCCACTCGATATCGCCGGTGTTACCGAGGCCAAAGGCCGCGCCCTGATTAAAGGAAAGGCGAAGGTAAAAGAAGTTTTCGATCACGGTGATTTCAGTGTAGACATTCATATTATTTACGACGACCCATTTTGAGACGAGGTCAATCACGAAAAGCAAGATGATGAGCCAGACAAACGATAAGAAGAAATCGCGGGCGATCTCTTTGATGTTTTTGGATTTAAAATAATTAGCGATTTTACCGGCCATCGTGATTCTCCTTTAACACGCCGAGGCAGCGCGGGCAGACGGCGTGTTCTTCGTGTTCATGCAACTGTTCGACATAATTCCAGCAGCGCGGGCATTTTTCGCCTTCCGCCCGGGTGATGAGAACTCCATCTTTTGCCTTAAGATCAACTTTTGAGACGACAAAAAGACGCGCCAGTTCGGCTTCGTTTTCATCTAGTTTAAGCTTCTTGAGCAATGCATTATTTTCTTCTAGCGAGACATGAGCCTCCTGAGGTGAACCGATCAGCCCTGAGGATCGGGCCTCTTCCAGTTTTTTTAAGACGATATCACGAAGCTCCATCAAGGCTTGGTAATCTTTGATTATACTTTCATCGAACTGATGGGAGATCCTCGGATAGTCGAGCAGCTGGACATTATCCTTGTTTGCATATGACAGGCTATGATAAATTTCGTCCATCGTAAACGGTAGAAAAGGTGTGAGCAAACGCATTAAAGTATCGGTCACCTGATAGATGACATTTTGAACCTGAAGGCGTCTAGGCGATTTCTGGCTATTGCAATATAGAACATCCTTGGTTATATCTAGATAAAATGACGACAAATCGCTCGACATGAAGGTGACGATGCGGTTGATGCCGTTGCCGAAATCGTATTTGTCAAAAGCGGCTATCGCTTCGTTTTTGACGCTTTCGAGCTTGGCGAGAATAAAGCGATCGACGGCCTCGAACACCTCGACTTTATCGCTGCTTGGCGAAAAGTTTGAATGCTCGCCGTTTGCGAGATTGCCGAGTAAAAATTTAAAGGTGTTGCGCACCTTGCGGTATACTTCCGCGACTTGCGTGATGATGCCCTCGGAGATGCGCACATCTTGTTTGTAGTCGATCGTCGCCGCCCATAATCGTAAAATATCGGCGCCGAACTGATTGGCGACTTTGCTCGGGTCGATGCCGTTGCCCTTCGATTTCGACATCTTATCCCAATTTTCGTCGACCACGAATCCGTGCGTCACGCAATCTTTAAACGGCGAAGTGCCGAAGACGGCGGTCGAAATGGTGAGTGAAGAGTTAAACCAGCCGCGATATTGGTCGTTGCCTTCGATGTATAAATCGGCCGGGAACTTTAGTCCGCGCTCGCGCATCACACCATTGAAGGAGGAGCCGCTGTCAAACCAGACGTCCATGATATCTTTTTCTTTAGAAAAAAGACCATTTGGCGAGCGGGCATTGCGATATCCTTTCGGCAGCAAATCCACCGCTTCTTTTTCATACCAGATATCGCTGCCGTGCTCTTTAAAAAGGGCGATGATGTGATCAAAAACTTCTCTTTCAATAATCGGGGTCATGTCTTCGTTATAGATGATGGGAAGTGGAACGCCCCAGGCTCTCTGCCTTGAGATGCACCAATCGGTGCGGTCTTTAATCATGTTGAGCATGCGCGTTTCGCCCCAGGAGGGCACCCAATGGATTTTTTTAACTTCATTCATCAGGCTCTCGCGAATCGGTTCGATCGAGCAGAACCACTGCGGCGTGGCGCGAAAGATGAGCGGTTTCTTCGTCCGCCAATCATGGGGATAACTGTGTAAACTTTTGTCTTCGCATAAAAGAGCGTTATTTTCTCTCAGCATCGCCAGGACAACATCATTTGCTTCTTCATAGAAGAGACCAGCCAGCCTCTCGCCGGCTTCGCTTGTCAAAAAGCCGCGGTCATCGACCGGGCAATAAGGCAGAATATTATATTTCTGGCAGACATTATAGTCGTCGACGCCGTGCCCGGGAGCGGTATGGACTAAGCCGGTTCCAGCCTCGTTGGTGACGTGTTCGCCGTTAAGCACGAGCGATGAACGCTCATAAAAGGGGTGTTTGGCCAAAACGCCCTCTAATTGCTGACCGTTGAATGTTTTAAGCAAATCCATTTCGACAAGGTCTAATTCTTTTTGGAGGCGGTTTTTGAACTCTTTAAGGAGGATCAGTCGGCCTTTGTTTGTCTGATAAAGACCATATTCAAAACGGGGGTGAACGGAGATGGCGAGGTTCGCCGGCAAAGTCCACGGCGTCGTCGTCCAGATGACGAGCTTATCGCCTCGATTTAAAATGCCTTTACCGTCGATGACATCAAAACTAACATAAATTGATGGTGAGGTGACATCATAGTACTCAATCTCGGCTTCCGCTAAAGCGGATTCGCTCGAGGGCGACCAGTAGACGGGTTTTAATCCTTTAAAAATTAAACCCTTCAATGCCATCTCGGCGAACACTTCAATCTGCCGGGCTTCATATTGTTTATCAAGGGTGACGTATGGGTTTTCAAAATCGCCGACTACGCCTAAACGCTTGATTTGTTCCTTTTGAATCTCGACTTGCTTCAAGGCATATTCGCGGCATTTCTTGCGGAATTCGACGATCGGCGTCGCCTTGCGGTTGACACCTTGCTTGATTACCTGGTTTTCGATGGGAAGACCATGAGTATCCCAGCCAAAGACAAACGGCGAATAAAATCCGGACATATGCTTGTAACGGACAATGAAATCCTTAAGTAAACGATTGAGCATATGCCCACAGTGAATGTTGCCATTCGCGTAAGGCGGCCCGTCGTGGAGAGCGTATTCTTTTGCTCCGACGCGTGATTTAAGCATTGCCTGATATAAGTCTTGCTCTTGCCACCGCGCTAAAAAGAGCGGTTCCTTGAGATTGAGATTTCCTCTCATCTCAAAACTGGTCTTTGGCATTAATAGTGTTTTCTTGAGTTCCATAAACTTCCTCTTTTCAAAATAAAAGCGTCCTCATCTAAGGACGCTAATCGCGCGGTGCCACCTTAGTTTTATGCAATGTTTGCATAACCCTCGATATCCGGTAACGTCGGACGCACGGATTCCCTACTAATTTTCAGGTCTCGCTCAGAAGGGATACCGTTTGACTGATGATAACCTTGCACTCTCGTTATCTCGCTAAATTGTCAAAGGCGTGTCTTCGTCAACGCTTTATTATTATATAATACTCACGAAACGGCGTTAATAGCAAAT
>ERZ795058.110-NODE-110-length-127509-cov-8.491032_pt1 | contig 127509 bp, 116 predicted proteins | sample MGYA00375142_ERZ795058 | MGnify/ENA primary metagenome ERZ795058 (study PRJEB30187, sample SAMN05720210) | activated sludge metagenome | isolation source: anaerobic digester from wastewater treatment plant | place: Japan | collected 2015-04-20 ... | reverse complement strand
GTTAAAATAATAATCAATTTTCTAATAATAATTAACCGTAATTTCTTACAAACCCGAATTTATTTAGATAGCATGTCTTTTGCGAAAGACGAAATAAGCAAGCGTCGGAAGTGCCAAAATGCCGAAAAGAAGCGCGATATCGCTTTGGCAGCCGCAACCCTTCGGACCTTCGGCCGGCGGATCCGGTAGCTTTACCGAAATACCGCTCGGACGGTTCGGATTGATGGTCGGAATCCAGTCGCCGCTTTTGATTAAAGTGCGGCTGATCAGATAATCGAACAAACGGCGCATGTACGACAAATCTTCATACATTCTCTGCCTGATGGTGGCATCGGTTGTTTCGGACAGTTCCAAAATAGCCTTATCCAATTCTTCCACGACTTTTTCGTATCCGACAACCGGAGTCAGTTCGGTTGTTTTAGCCTTCGTAAGAATCGCCTTGATTGCATCGATATTGTTGAATTCGGAATCCCGATTATAAATCCGGTCCATTTTGTCGAGAAGATAGTTCAAACCTTCCGTAAGGAGTGTCTGAGGATCGCTTTCCGGCGAAAGACGCGATATATACGAAGCACTCAATTCCAGGGCGCGTTCGAATTCTTTGTTGCCCAAAATATTGTGGGAAGCAAAGATTGCGCTGCCTGCTCCACCCTTCAGAACCGCAATTGTCATTTGGTCTTGGTTCGAACTAACCGGATAGCCCAAATAAACCGGACCGATTCCGGCATACACCAAACTCATCGAACCGACCAAATCAAGGTAAATCTGCGTGAGGTTTCCGACATAATTGGAATCGGCGGTATAAGCCATCGGTTTGACCGAATCGATCCAACCGTTTTTGGACCACTCGGTCCAGTTTTGACAATAGTTGTTGATGCCCTGCTGATAATCGGCCGCCACCGCAATCGTAATCTTCATGTTCGGTTTTTCTTCGAGAATCGCCTTTCGGAAAACCATGACCGATTCGGTGACTTTTTGGGTTCGGTATCTGATCCAATCGGTACGGGCTTTGGCGCTCGTCGCGATGAGCTGTTTCATGTCGCCGGTATAGCCGTAACTTGTCATAAAATCATTCATGGCATAAGCGGTATAACCGCTGTCGTTGATGTTGGATGTGCTTTGACCGTTTTTGAAATTGACGAGATTCGAATAAGGATAACGGATATAATCGAGTTCGATGGCGTCGAGGTCGTACTTCTTAGCCAGTTCCCGATATGCATTGGTAAGCAAAGTTCTTAATTCCGGATTGGCGGGATCGTAATAATAAAGCGTTGCCCCTTCGGATGATTCCCCGGCCACACCGAAATAGTTCACGTTGAGCCATTCCTGTTTGATGTGGCTGGATAGCCCCACCTGACCGGAACCGCTAACCCCCGCCAGAAATGTTTCGGTCCAAGCATGGACTTCGATGCCCCGTTTCTTGGCTTCTCCGATTAAGGATTTCAGATAATCTTTTCCGTATTCGCCGTAAGTCGGCACCACGCCGTTTTTCTTCATCTGCGGCTGATACGGCAGATATTCGGACTGATAGCAGACAAAGCCTTCCCAGAAGGTTTCCACCATTATCGTCTGGATGCCCATCTTCTTCATTTGGTCGAGCATCTTTTGCACGCCTTCGAGCGTAAGCTCGTCGTAGCCTTTGCCGGAATTAGGACGGTGCCAAAGCGCACGGCCTTCGATTTTGAAGTTCGGATAACTGAGATAAAAAATATCCTGACTGAGAGAGTTGATAAGATTTGCTTTTTCTTTTAAGATATTCAAAGCCGATGGGCTTTGGTTATTTTGATATAAAGTATAGGCTGCTTCCAAATCACTGAGAAGAGCCTTTGCTTCGTTTTGAAGATTTTGAATGCGCGGCAAGTCAATGTCGTACATCGCCTCAACCTGATTGGTTACTCTTTGATTGGCATTGGCCAGATTGCTTTTTGCCCCGTAGTAATAACTGAAAGCCTGGTCTTCATATATATACAATTTCATCTGGTCCTGGTTGAATTCCACGTACTGACCGATTTTGAGCGTGTTTTGAACCGTTGTCAAAGCGGTGCCGTGACCGGAAATGATAAAACCTCCGCTTAGCATCCGGACATTAACCCCGAGTTCCACGACAACTCCTTCGCTGTTAACGGCCGCTTCGTAACCCCATTGGTTTTGGTTGCTGCCGTCGGGATAATCTTTCGCAAAATACACGACCAAATTGTTGGTATTGCGCAAACCGCCGATTTTGGTAACAGAAATAACGGCTACCTGAGTCATATCGCTTCCCTCCGCTTTCAAACCTGTCAAGCCGGCTAGGCTCAACAAAACGATAAATACAGTTAAAAGATAAGTTATTTTTTTCATTTTTTGCCCCTTTAAATCGCATGGACTTTATCGGCCGGCCAATGGAGTTCCACACCGTTTTCTTCCAACATGCTTTGAAATTTTTGCACCAGGGCTTTATCCCGGTATATTTCCTGAGGAGTTTTTTTCAGTTTCAGACAGTAATCCGCAAAATACCCCGCGACTTCTCCGATGTTCCATTCCACCGGATGAAGCCGGAAACAGCCGTTGGTGATGTGGGTCGTGCCGATGTTTTTGCATGCCGGAAGCAGATTTTTCATCCGAACCGGAATGAAGGCCCCGAGCGGAATTTCAAACGGCCAGCTGTGGTCGTAAAAGAAAGTGTGCGAAACGGTCGTCATATGCATGTCGATATGATAGCAGCCCACGCCCACGGTATCCCAGACATGAGGCAGGGAATCGTTCGTCAGAGCGCTAATATCCTGTTCGTAAATCGTGCGAAGGGCTTTAATCCGCCGGGATTCCCGGATGTATGGCGCCATCGCCAAACCGTCTTTGGTGCCCACGACATCGCCTCTCAACTTAATTTCCGGATAACCGGTTAAGCCGTTTTCCCGCGGCGCTTCGGTTTGCAGCCAATAAACGACGGATTTGGTTAATTCTTTGGCCATCATATAATGGTATTCGGCGTCCGGACTTTCGAAGATATTGCCGAAGTGATAATCGTTTTGGGGCCAATTCAAGATTGTGACATCGTTTTTCACCGAATCGTCCGTGTAATAAGCGCTGTTGATAATCCGGCGGTAGGTGAAAAGATTGATTCCTTCATGGCCGAAAAGCGACCCGCGGTCTTTTTCGCCGCGTTTTAAGCCCGGGTATTCCCAACTGAGCTTTTTGACTCCTGAAGCAAAATCCATAACGACACTGTTGAAATAATCGTAATACTTTGGTTTTTCTATGGTATGGTTTTCGCCTTTCGCAAATTCGATTGCGGCGACCCAGGTTACCGGTTGCATATCGTATTTGGATGCTTCAAGCGGCGCATGAAGTTCGCCGGTTTCGGTTTTGCTTTCGGCACCGGTAACGTATTCGGTTTTGGTCAAAGGCAGAAGCGAACCGATGTCGGTTCCGTCGATAAAGAAAGTACCGGTAAAACGCGTCTGTTCTTTCGTTTGAGTATTTTCCACAATAACCGCTTTGACATAATCGTTTTCGGTTTCCGCCGAAACGGCTTTGCTTTCCAGAAAAATTTCGAGTTGTCCGTTTTCGATATAAGGATTCAGCATTTCATACAAAATCTTAAGCGAAACAAGCGGTTCGTGGGAAATCCTGCTGACCCATCCGGCACCCGGATTGAAGTAAGGGTTTTTCGAAACCGCCGGTTTAAAATTCGGCAGGTTCCGGTAGTGATCTCTGACGCGGTTTCTGAACCACCGATAGGTAGCGGTGCAGCCGAACTCTTCGATCCACCGATGTTCGTCGGTCGGTACGGCTTGGCTTGTAAGCTGTCCCCCGATCCACCTGGTTTCTTCGATTAAAGCAACATTTTGTTTTGCTTTGGCGCCCGATAAAGCCGCCAAAACACCCCCGAGGCTTCCGCCTACGATGACGATATCATAATGTTTTGTTTCCATGATTTACTCCTTTGGCCGATATGTTTCGATAAAGGCAAACTTTTTCGGCATATGAATCGGATCATATCCCCCGTGACCGTAGCCTTCGTAATTGATAAAAACTTTCGGAGCAGGGATTTGCCGGTATGCCTGATAGAAAAAGTCGGGCGGGCAGTTCGTGTCTTCCGAACCGACCGAAGCCAAAACCGGACAGGATATTTGGAAAGAAAAATTGACCAAATCAAAATAGCTGACGGTTTTATACACCTGTTCCGCAAGCTCCGGATGATCCGCGATAAATTTATTGAGTTCCCGGTAAGCGCCGTGGGATCCTTTAATCCGGCCTTCCAAATAACAGCCGCTCGGAATATCGCATAAGCATAGTTTTACCTTATCGGACAGGCTGGAGGCAAGCAGGGACAATTCGCCGCCTTTCGAACCTCCCGTTACATAAAGCGGAAAGTTTTCAATTTCCGGAAGCGAAACGGTGATTTCTAACAGTTGCAAAGCATCTTGGAAAAGGCGCTTGCTGTAGTAGTTTTCGGGGTCCAAAATATTGAAGGCGGTCAAACCGTATTCCCGGAACTGATATTGGTTCGGGTCAATGGTTTTGCCTCCCTGAAGGCGCGAATCCATGCCCAATACCGAGTAGCCTTCGTCCAACCAATACTTGGCAATCTGCTGATAGCCTTCGGTGGCGACAACGGCTCCCAAGCCGTGGTATAGAACAACCGATTCCTTTTTGGCCGTTTTTGTCTGATTGAAGAAAAGACAGCCGTAAACTTTGGTATCGGCCACTCCCGCAAAATAAAACTCTTTGGTGTAGCCGTAAGCTGTATTTGTTACCGCGATTAATTCGATGCCTTTCGATAGAGCCTTGACTTCAGCCTGCCACGCATCCCATTTTTCAAAAAAATCGCTTTGTCTTGATATCGTAATCGGTGTTTGATATTTGTCCATAATAATCCTCCGATGAAAATTCGCTTTAATTATATATGACTTTTAATAATTTTGCAATTTAAATGGATAAAAAGTATAGACAAGTTTTTGGAATACCATGAAACTTCCGTTTGTCAATTTCCTTTACATTTTTTCCTAAAATTGATATACTTGTTAATGACAAAAATAAATTCATGAAAAAGAGGATCATTATGAAATACGTAGCAGTTTTTGATGTTGGGGGAACAGATGTCAAATACGGACTTTTCAATCCCGCCGACAGCACTTTGGTTTTTAAGCAATCTTTTCCAACATGTGCGGGAAAGGGCGGACCTTTTATTTACCAAAATATTATTGACAAAATCAACGAATTAAAACAAACTTATGATTTATTGGGGGTAGGAATCAGCAGCGCGGGAGTAATCGACAGCACTACCGGCGTTGTTTTGAATGCCACCAAAACCATTCCCAATTTCATCGGCTTAAAAATCAGCGAAACTGTCGGTCAAGCAACCGGCTTAAAAGTCACTGTGGAAAACGACGTCAACTGCTTTGCTTTGGCGGAAATCGCCAACCGTCCGAAAATAAAAGATTTTGTTTTGATAACTCTCGGAACCGGTATCGGGGGCGCGATTGTGGTTAACCGCCGGATTTACCGGGGAGCTTCTTTTGCTTCCGGAGAAGTCGGAAGAATGTATGTCGGCGATGTGACATGGGAAGAAACTTCTTCGGTTAAAGCTCTCGTTTCGCTGGCTCAAGCCCAGGAGTTGCCGGTCAACAACGGAATCGAACTGTTCAGGTTGTACGATGAAGGAAACAAAGAAGCGATTGAATTGATTAACCACTGGTACTTCAGGGTCGCCAAAGGCATCTCGAATTTAATCTATTTGTTCAATCCGGAAATATTGGCCATCGGCGGTGCCATTTCCAACCGTCCGACTTTGATTCAGGAATTAATGCCTTTCCTGAAAAAAACCTGCGATGCAACTTATCTGAAAAACACCAAAATCGTTACCGCCACCTTGCAAAGCGACGGCGGACTGTACGGCGCCTATTACCATTTCTGCGCCAATTACATGAAAGCCTAAAAAAAGCTCCTAATCGCAAATTGATTGGGAGCTTTTTTTATATCTTATAGGCAATTGAAAGAGTTAATTGCTATTTGCCAATCTTTCTCTTAACATCATTTCGCCCACCGCACGCGCAATAACATTCGGTGCGACATTGCTGGAAGGCAACATCATGTAATGCAAAGCAGCTTCGAAAGTAATCCATTCGTTGCCGTAGAAGGTAGGCGTGCTAGCAATATCGTTAAGTTCGGTTGAACCGACATAGATCAGTTTTTGGAGATCGGCTTCCGTAATATACGATAAAGCGGTGCAGGCGGTCAGGGTTTTCCAGCACGAAGCTGTTGTAATGGTCTGTTCAGCATTTTTGGTATAATTGATGTATTTGCTGTTTGGTCCGAACCAATCGTATCCGTCCGGTTCGCAATTTTCTTTCGGAATGATAACACCGGCAGCCGCCATACTGATGATGTCCTTTTCGATTTCCGTGGTGTCCTGTCCGTAATATTTGGCCACCAATAAATCAAACAACGCTTTCATGCTCGGATATGTTCGGGAAGCAGCATCTTCGGATTGGTTGGCAATCGCGCCGACAATATACGTATCGTCCGGGCCTTCGACAACCATAATCAGGTTGTTGATAAAGCTGCGATATTCGTTTTCGTAATTCAAACCACCGCTCTTGGTGCCGACAATCGTATAATACGGAGTGATATATTTCTTGCAATCGTCTTTGTTTAAGACAACATTGTTTACCGTTACCTGACGGGCAACGCCGTTGCCGTCGATAATCTCTCCGGTATAGCTCATGGCATTCCAAATGTTCTTTAGTAAATCCGTATGAACCCCTTTGATGCCAATCCGGCAAAGATCGGATGTGGTAATAATATTGGTTGTTCCAACAGCGGTTGTAATGTCACCGTGAACATCGATGCCCAATGTAGCCGCAAACTCTTCCATATATTTATAGAAAGTATTTTTGGCAATCTTCGAACCGATAACTTCGTGGCTGCCGTTGCCGCCTTCATTGATAATGTCATCCTCGCTGAGCACCACGAAGTGATAGAACGAACTGTTTCCGCCCACACAGGTAGCATAAATTTTACCCACAAATTCGTAAGGTTTGGAGAAGTCAGGCTGTTCAAACTGGGTTTGACCGGCCAAAATACAACTGAGCGGCGAAATCATGTTGAAGGTATTGCCGAAATTGGAAAAAACCGGGTTGGTTCCGTTGACTCTGATTTCGTCCAAAGAACTGGCATCGCCGTAATAGAAGTACAAATACTCGCGGTTGATGTCGCCTTTGGCTTCTTCTTTGACAACACCGGTAACAAACTTCAACGGATTTTCAGGGGTTCCTTCGAAGCAAACGGTAAAGTTTTGGAATCCGCCTTTTTTGGAAAGGAAATTGGCCAAATCTTCCTGCGAGGAAATATTGATATTTACCTCGTCGTGATTGATGGCATAATCGTCGGTATAACCGACAATGTATTGGGCTTTCCATTCCAGCATGTAACCGTAGCCGATAGCGTCTTCGTAATCATCACCCCGCCAAATCAGATAGCCTTTGTTGGTTTCTCCGCCTTTACCGCTGCGGTTGATTTGGTAGGAAACCGGAATTTCTACAATCGATCCGAGCGGGAACACCATATTAGGTGCATAGGAATAGCCTTTGATGCAACTGGACGGTTCCACCTTAGGAATGTCGTCTTCCCGGCAGCTTCTCAAGCATAATGTCTCGTTGGAATCCAAGTCCTTAAGAATATAATAAGTATAACCGCCGTCGCTGTTTGAAGTGGCCCCGACCACAATCGCTCTCAAAGTTACCACGGCCTGGTAATCCGGACAGTCCTTGATTTCGGAAACCGTAACAACTTTTACCGGCAAAGTCAGTTCGGTTTTCGGGATTTCGGTTGTCGCTTTGTCATCCTCATATATATGTCCGCATCTCGAACATTCATAATAGGCTTTGGAGCCGAGCGACCATCCGGTGGCCGGAATTTCTTTGTTGAAAATCAGATTATGGCCCGTGGCTTTATCGACGATGGAAGGCAATTCGTTGAAGAATTGGTCAAAGTCTTTGTTGCAATGCGAACAATGGTAATGTCCCAAAATACCGTCGGTTGTGCAAGTCTTTTTTTCTTCGTCAATCCATTCCCCGAAAATATGTTCTTCATCGACGTATTCGATTTTTTTCTTGCATCCCGTTAAAGCAAATAATACAATTAAAGCAAGCAATAAAATTATTCTTTGATTTTTCATTTGGGTTATGCCTCTTATTCAACGGTTGCCGGAATTACCCAATCTTTATCCAAAACGACAAACTGAGCATAATAATCTGATCCCCCGATGAACATGGCATAAACGGTTCCGTCAAAAACAAGGTGATTGGTCCATTGTTTTGGCAAAACATCACTTGTGTCCCCGAATAGCATTTCCGAGAAAGTCATACCTGTATTGACATAGGTGTTGTAATTGTAGAAATTCGGATAGTATGATTGACGTGCACCGATATTGTTGGTGGCGTTCGCGGAATTGCTGATGGTTGTGGAAGCCCAGGTATTGCATGCTTCCGAGAAACATGGTCTCCACGCATGTTTGATTCTTTCGTCATAAGAGGTAGAACTAATCAAAACACACCGTAAATTTGTCATCCTTACCAGTTTATAGGTATTTGCGGCGGCAGCTTCATAACTGTATTCGAATCCTTCTGTTCCGTAAACATTGGAACCGTTTAATAAACCTAAAAATCTAAAGAAATCTTCTTGGGTGGATATATCAACAACATCTTCGGCATTTAAATCATATTTATAATTTCCTTGGCCTTTTACAAAAGAAATCAGTTCCTCTTCGCCGTCCGTATACAGTAAGTAAACAATACCGGCATTGCCACAAGCATAATCCGCGGAAGTTTTTGCGACGGTTACCGGAATTTCCAAAATGGTTCCTTTTTCGAACGGCATAATAATATTGGCGGCTGTACCCATGGCATTCGCCAAAGCAGAAGCACCGTTTTTGCCCCCGCTTAGCGCCATCGAAACATTGCTAAATTCATCTTTAAAGGTAATGGCATTGATTAAATTGAGCGATGCCTGAGTCGTCGTTACGCCCGCAACTACGCCTCTTACGATCAATTCCGATCCCACAGGCATTGTTCTGGCTTCCGCAACACTGGAAACAAGTTGTTTGATTTCCACGCCGTCGGTAATTTCTTGGGTTGCGGCTGCATCCGCATAAGTCTTATGGCAGACTTCGCAGTAGTAATGGTCTTTTAAGCCCGCTTGGGTTTTGGTAGCTTCTTTGCCTTCAACATGCGTTAGGGTATGTCCTGCGCAAGGGATAACCCAACTGTTTTCGGCAATTTCGTGTTCGCCTTCCGGATCGGAATAGAACTTGCCGCACTTGCTGCAGGAATAATATTCGGACGCGCCGGCCGTTTCGCAGTCGCCGCTAATCGCATTATGCTTTTCCATAGCATGGCCGGTAGCCGGAGTCGTATCCTTTTTCGTGTAACCGCAAACCGAGCACTTATAGGTTACATAACCTTCTTCCGCGCAGCTCACTTCCTTCGAATCAAAAAGTTGCATGTCGTGAGCGCCTTTGTCGAACAACTCATCGCAGTCGGAGCATTCATGCCAATGGAATTCAGCATCAGCTTTCCAGTTTTTGCTTACTTGGTGAGTCGTTGTGCAAGCGCACATGGCAAAAACGAAAAAAACAAAAGACAAAACAAATAATGATTTTTTAATTCTTTTCATACATACTCCTTTTTAGAAATCGTTTTCATTCAGATTATAACACATTTACGGATTTCATTCAACCGTCTTCTGTAAAGATTGTGTAAATAGTGTGTTAAATTTGCTTATTAATTTTTTTCGATTATACCTGAAAAGTTTTATCGAATTTAATTTTTCCAATAAATCCTTAAAAAACAAAATACTCCCAAAACGGCTTTTGGGGTTTTGGGAAGTTTTTTAATCTGACCACAGGAATTCAAAAACCGTTTCAAGAGTATTTTTTATTCTATTCTTCCGATTAATTATCGAGTTTGGCGATGACTTTCTTCAATTGGTTTATACGCATCTTTATATCGGACCTGCGCATTGGTCTTACTTCCGAAACAACGACACCGTTTCTTTCTCCGTTGTTGAAGAGAGGCACGCGTACCCGGTCCCCAATTTTCAGTTTCATCCCTTCCGGAACTTCAAACTGAACGGCTTTTTCCGTTTCTTCCATCAGAACTTCCACAATAGAAAAGATTCGTTCTGCTTTTTTCGGAAGCGGAAATTCGAAATTATCCAAAACCTTTTTAATCTTTTCTTCGTTTGCTTTAAAGGCGAAAGTTGCTCCCCGTTCTTTTAACATCCAATAGATTTCATAGATATCGCTTAAGTTTTCCTGATAAAATTCTTCCTCTTCCTCGGCATCCTCAAACATTCCCAAAGGTTGGGCAAGGAGGTCGAGCGGACGTTCCCCGGAAGCATTTTTGAGATTGACGTCTTTTTGATAATCCAAAACCAATTGAACCCGATAAGGCCTTCCGGTGCGAACGGCTGTATGAAGATAGGTATCCATCGATTCCATATGGCGGAAACTCAAATCAATCAGACCCGACTTCAACAAAGTTTCGATAGCCTGATAATTGATTTTTTCGGTAATCAGCGCCACCATTAAAGGCGTGGCCCCCCCATCACCCACCGTATTGGGATTGTATCCTTCGTCAAGCAAAAACCGGATGATTCGGTAATTGTTGCCCAGGCACGCACTGTGAAGAAGCGTCCTTCCGCGATAAAGCGGCTGATTGGGCGAGAGATTCATCATTCGGTAAACCTTCAAGAACAAATCGAAATCGTTTTTTACCCCGAGCGCTTCCAGTAAAGTCCAACCGTCGCTTGGCGTGTAAATATCGACTCCATAGTCCAACAAGCTGTCAACCAATGCATAATCGCCCTCCAGCGCCGCGTGAATCACAATCGACTGATGGGACCGGTTCTTTTGATCGAAATCGAAGCCGAATTCTTTCAGAACCGAAAGGATTTGGGGAATTCTTTTGTTGTACCAATGGATTGTCCCCAGCGCATACACCACCGCATTCTCGCTCTCGAAATTTCGAAACAACAAATCCCGGTTGTTTTTCAGAATGTCTTTCAGTTTTTTGTGATATCCGTTTTGAATGGCAAAGACCATTTCCTGGCACTCTTCGTCCCGGGAAGAAAAATTGCACATCGCAAAACTGTCGAGCATTTCAATCCATTCGTCGTATTCTTCGTCGCCGACAAACCGCACGCTTTTTTGAGTAAAATCCCGGGCAAAAACCTGCTCGATTGATCCGGGCGCAGCCGTTTTGAAATCGGCCAGAAAATCGCCGGTTTTATCGGGATCGAAATAAAGATTCTGATCCAAATACTTTGAAGGAAGCAAAAACTTGAAAGTGGCATATTCGGCTTCGAATACGACATAGGACAAATTTAATTCCGAGGCCATGTCGTTGATGATTTTCAGTGCTTGAGGCGTGAGGCTTTCGCTGACCCACATCACAAAATGTTTGCCTTTATAGTAAACCTGATAATCCGCACCTTCCGAAATCAAAGCGCCGAGGATGAAAGCAACCATTCCTTCATCCGGTACCCAATAGCGACTAAGATACAGGTGGCAGATACTTTCCATAAGTTTGGAATCCGGTTCCAGGAATGTTTTGTTGGGATCAATCTCCAGTTCCCGCAGCAAAAGGATGATGGACGCCAATACCTGTTCTGAATCCATATCGTGGGTAAAGAAATAATCGATAAAAAAACCCAAGATATTCATCGGCCGTTTTTCGGGATCGTAATAATATTCGCCGTAAACATCCAGTTTTTGGGGAAAGATTTCGGTCAGGGTTTTCAGATTGCCCTTAAGCAAAGCATCTTTTGCCAAGTTGCAATAATAAGCTTGTTCTTCCAAATGTTCGAGCCAATATTGATCGTAAAAAACTATTTTTTCTTGGAAATTGTCGACAGTCAGGTTCGAAGGGATTAAAACATCGCTGTTGGAATCATCTTCCGGATAATAGAAATCTTCCAAAAAGAACGGTCCGTCGAGCGGTTTTTTCTCGGTGCTGGTAAAAACCATCAGGTTGCCGTTGATTTCCTTGGTGAAATACGCAAAATATTTTTTATCGCGCAAAAAAAGCGAATTGCTTGGCCTGCGATATGTCAACAAAACCGGTTCCCTAAACATAACAAAGCACTCCTTTTCTTTACTGGTATTATAACAAAGATTTTTTCCTTTGGGGGATGATTTGTTAATTTTATTATTTTCGGACTTAAGCAAGAAAAAAACCCTCCGAAAGGAGGGGAAAGTTTTAAATTATAAAATGATGAACTTGCGTTCGAAGAAATAGTTTAACAGTTCTTTACGGGTAACGATACCGGTAAAAATCTTTTGATCGTCGATAATCGGCACAAAGTTTTCGTCTATGGCTTTGGAAAGCAGGATTTCGTTGTTGGCCTTGATATCAAGCGGCTCGTTATCGCGATGTCGCTGTACTTCGCTGACCTTGGCATCTTCAAAATCGGCAAATCCTTTGCTTTGGATAAACCACAATAAATCGCCTTCCGATAAAGTTCCCACATAATGACCTTCCCGGTCAAGGATGGGTATAGCGGAAAACCGCGTCGGTTTAATTTTTTCCAAAGCTTCCTTAACGGTAAAATCGTCATAGACATAAACAACTTTGTGTTTGGGAATCAAAAAATGACTGATTATTTTCATTTAACACCTCTTTCTGAAAATTGATTCTTTCAATGTTATATATTCATTATAACAGATTTTGGTAAAATTAACAACAGAAATATTTATTTTTGTTTCGACAATATCATTGGCAAACGATTGTTTTATTCGGCTGTTTGCTTTGCAGGGGATTGTTTTTTCTTCCTGTTGTCGATAATAATCCAAGGAATGTAAGGCAACAAATACAAAACCGACACGATTCCCAAAATGCATAACCACTTTAGCCAAGGATTGCTCGGCAGAAAGTTGGCAATCGAAAAACCGTCTTCCACCGTATTGATGAAGAGATAGTTTGCGGTGGTGTAGTGGTTGTCCGGGGTATAACCGCTGCCGAGGAGCCAATTGGCAAATACCGCAAGCAGTCCGATCGAAACCAAAACCGCAACCGAAGGAATGTAGCTTTTCCAGGTCGGACGCATTTTATGGACAAACATCATATAGAACACCGAAATAAAGAGCATCATGTGTTCGGTCCAATATTGGTAATAACGGTATCTAGTCGGACCGCAGTAAGTCAAAACCGCTGGCGTGATAATCGCATTGATGCTTGTTCCGAGCACCAAAAAGTACACAATGTCAAAACACTTTTTGCTTTTGGTTAAAAGCATAAAAGCGCAAATCACATTGGCAATGCCGCAAATCGTAATCGGCAAATGGTCATAGACATTGGCGTCAAGATCCGGGTGCAGCAGGCGCCAAAAATAACTCATCTCCGCAACAATCATTATCACCGACATAATAATGCGGTTTTTTTCTTCCCTCGGGGATTTCGCCAATTGATCGCGATACTTGATAATCAAAAAGAGAATCACGCCCAAAATCAAAATAGGAATAAGATGAGCCAAACTGAAATATCGGAATTCTTCGACGTCTCCTTTTCCGAAAAAATAGTTAAAAAAGTGCAACAATTTTTCTCTCATATATATACATCCTGTCTATATAAAAATAAAATTTAACGTTCAAAAGGTTTGTTGAAGGAACCGATTTCGATTAAATTTCCTTCTGGATCCGCGATATAGCACGTTCTTTGTCCCCAAGGCTCGGTTTCCGGCGGCAAAACCGGGGTTGCCCCTTTGGCCACGACTTCGTTAAACCTTTTATCGACTTCCTCAAAAGTATCGACATACAAAGCAATTTCGAAATGGCCGTTAAAGCCCTTGGTGTATTCGAGTTTGCGATTAAGCATTTTTTCGAAATCGTTGCGCCCGTAAAGCATAAAGAGGGTACCGTCTTTAATGAGATAAACATTGGCAGTATCCAAATCTTCCTGAATTTCAAAACCCAAAACATCGCGATAAAACGTAATCATTTTCGCCATGTCTTTGACAAAAAGACCAAATCCGTCAAGTTTCATAATTTTTCCAATCCTTTCGCTTTAAATAACAGAGATATTATATCATTTTTTATGATAAAACACCTGGTTATTTATAAAAAAATCACCTTGACAAAGGTGATTGGTTGGGAAAACAAAGTGTTTATTTACGAAGCTTTTTGACCGGCCAAAGTTCGATATAGCCGCGTTCGCCGATTGGTTCAAGTTGGATTTTCGGATTGTCCGAATCCCAGACATATCCGATAACCTCCGGATTGTATTTAGCAATGGCCTGCCATACTTCGTCAATAGCTTCGGAATAGTTTTCCTCTTCGAACGGTTCGCCCTGGAACATGAGATAAGTTGCTTCCGGCAATTCAATCACGTCGAAACCTTCCGGAATGACTCCGTCATAATCAAGGTTGACTTCGGCACCCTGAACATAGGTGGACGTTCCTTCTTTGATGTATTTAAACGGAAGCCACATACACACCGGTTCGCCTGAAATTGATTTGATGCTTTTCAAAATACCGAAAACATCGCAACCCACTTCCCCGCAATACTCAAAGTAATGGGTCGCTTTGCTGCCTCTTTTGATAATTACTTTCCTTGGGGGTTTGGTAATCAAAGTAATAAAAATGTTTTTGACCTTTTCCATTTTCTTCTTTTCCTTTCTTTCGTAAACTTTAAAAGGGAGAAACAAACAAATCGGAATCGGGTTTTTCGAATAATCATAAGGGTTGATGCCGAATTCTTTGAAGAAAGCCCTTTGGTATCCGTCCACGCTGTTATAACCGCTTTCAAAAGCCACATCGACAATTTTGACCTGATCATCCCGCAGTTTCAACGCCGACTTGGATAACCTGAGTCTTCGGATGTAAGTACTGGGAGTCATGTTCAACAGTTTCACAAACAAGCGGTAAGAATACCAGGGGGAATAATTCGAAACATTGGCCAAATCGGCTAAGGTGATTTCTTCATCCCAATGATCATCGATATAATCCTGCATCCGCTTGACTGCTTCATAGATATTCATTTGTTTCACCTCGCAAATATCTTACCAAAGGAAAAAGAAAAATTCTCGACATTTTTTGCTATAATTTAAACCACCTCCATATAATCCCAAAGATTACCTTTGAGAATCGCTTCCCGTAAAAAGAAAGTCATGACTGACAGAACAAGCAGACTGACAAAAAAGATTAAAACTTTCTTTTTGGTTTTTAAGCCAAATTCTTTGATAAAATTATAAACAAACAACAGCACGCTTAATAAAGCAATCAATATACTGATTATGACGGTTACGTCGTTGGCATTAAAGGCTGTCGAATCGTTACCGAAGATATTCAATAGGACCAAAGAATTCAAGGCCCGATAAGGCAAAAAAAGCAAAATAAACAAAAAGAACCAGATATATACTTTTATATGCTTTTTCAACATATGCATCACCGGTTTTATTATATCATAATATTTTTTCTTTAACCTTAATTTTTGAAGAATTGCCCACTTTTCGGAATATTTGCACAAACGGTCTATTTGCAGAAAATGAGAAAACACCTTCTGGAACAAGTGAAAAAATGACCCGGGAATTTTTTGCATTTTTCCCAATCAAACTGCTTGCATTTTATTTTTATTAGGAATATAATATCGAAGGTTAAAAAGAAGGTTATCGAAATTATGAATTCGCTTATTATATTGACAGCTTTGATTTTGCTCTCTTTGGTAGTTGTTGTGGTGTTTAAGCCGACGTTTACGGTTAAAAACCACACTATCGAATCATTTTGGGTCGTCGCTTTGGTGGGGGCCTTTTTACTTGTCGTTTTCGGTTTTATTTCTTGGGATGAAATCTGGGTCGGCATGACCAAGAATAAAGCCATCAACCCTTTCTTCATTTTAATTTTGTTTTTCTCCATGACGCTTTTGTCGATTGTTTTGGACGAATTGGGATTTTTCCAAAAACTCGCTTCTTATGCCATGGAAAAAGCAAAGGGCGAACAGATGAAGATGTTTTTCTATCTGTATATCATCACTTCGGTCCTGACGGTTTTTACTTCCAACGACATTATCATTCTGACCTTTACGCCGTTTATCTGCTACTTTGCCAAATATGCCAAAATCAATCCGATTCCGTATCTGATTGCCGAATTCGTCGCCGCAAACTCCTGGAGCATGATGCTGATCATCGGCAATCCGACCAATATTTACATTGCGTCTTTTTATCAGATCGATTTTTTCAGCTATCTGAAAATCATGTTTTTACCGACCATCGTAACTTCGGTCAGCCTAATGATTTTGTTGTTGGTTATTTTCCACAAACCGTTGGAAAAAGAAATTGACCATTCAAACGACTCCGTCTTGAACCAAATCGATGTACCTTTGAAAAACAAAACTTTAACGATAATCGCATTGATACATTTAGGACTTTGCACTTTGCTTCTGAGTATCGCCAGCACCATCGATTGGCCGATGTGGTTAATCAGTCTGCTTTTTGCCTTAAGCATGGTTTTGGTGCTTTTTGTCTACTACTTGTTTAACCGAAAAGAAAACTATTTGTTTAAGGTTTTGAAAAGACTTCCTTTTTCGTTGATACCTTTCGTCTTGTCGATGTTTATCCTGGTCTTGACACTTAATAAATATGCCATAACATCCAATATTGCGCATTTGTTTGCCGGACATAACGCCGTATACTCTTACGGCATCACATCTTTCTTAAGCGCCAATCTCATGAACAATATCCCGATGAGCGTGCTCTTTTCCGATGTCATAGCATTCTCGGATTCTTCCAGCAAACTGGGAGCCATTTACGCAAGCATCATCGGTTCCAATCTCGGCGCTTTCTTTACGCCAATCGGAGCGCTTGCGGGAGTAATGTGGATGCAAATTCTGAAAAAAGAAAAAATCTCCCTTTCCTTTACTTCTTTCATCCATTACGGAATGATGCTTTCCATTCCCGCGCTCCTGATCGCTTTAACGGTACTTTTCCTGGTACTGTAAGAATTAAACGCCATTCGGTTTTCGAATGACGTTTTTTTTCATTTGATGACATATCTTTGCACAGTTGTTTTAAAGAAGTCGTGATATCGGCGACTGTTTCGAAACCGGACCGGATAATCAGATATGCCCCCGCAACAAAGAAATAAATCAACAAAAAATTAAGAAGATATTTTTTCATAAATCTCCTTCCTTTCATGTCTAAATTTCCCTCGTCAGCGCCATTTCCCATTCCACCAGTTCTCCCCTTAAAACCTTTTGAACGATTTTTTTGCCGGTGAAACGAAAACCTTTCTTTTGATAAAAGGCAATGGCTTTTTGATTTCCTTCTAGGACAAACAATACGACGGACGGATGAGGAAGGCGTTTTAAGGCCTCGTCCAACAGGGCGCTTCCTATTCCGTATCTTTGATAATCTTTCAATATATAAATCGCCCCGATTTCGGAAGCAGGAAAAATCGAAACATGGCTTCGTCCTTCTTCCAAATAACTGACAAAACCGACTATTTTTCCGTCGACCAAGGCAACCAGCGTATTTTCGGGATGGCTTTTGGCAATATTAACCCGATTTTCCAATCGGACGGTATCCAAAAATTCTTGGGGCATTAAGCCGGGATAAGTTTCCAGCCAGGCGGTATAATGAACAAAACCACGTCCGTAAGCGTCATCCGCGGTTGCTTCTCTGATGGTGAATTCCATTGTTTTATACCTCAAAAAAATTACTAATATTTTTTCATGACATAAAAATAGATAGCACAATAAAGCAATGCCAAACAAATGCTCGCCAAGGTACCTACCAAGTATTTGTTTATTTTATCCTCTTTATTTTCCTCTTCCTTTAGTTCTCGGGATCTTACCCAAGATTTTGCAGCTATGATAATGGCTATTGCAGATGCCGAGTTAAGATAACAAAGAACAAGTACGATTATCCTTTCAAAAATGCCTATCATTACACCAGTATCAAAGGGTTTATAAATGGGCGAACCAAATAAATCCCAATAGAGGTTATTAATGAAAATGGCTGAAGGCTTGATGGTTAACAATAAAACCAATACAATAAGCTAGGTTTCTTGGTGTTTCGGGTTTATAAAATAATCAAAAGAGAATATTTTTAGTATTACCAAAATAACACCAATATGGATTATTTGATCAATTATTAGTGCCAAAACTCTTTTGGTTTTCAAAAAAAATAGAAAAGCAATTAATTATTATATGAGAAGCTGCCAGTATTAAATATATCATAAGTAACAGCCAGTAATTTCGATTCCAAATAATGAGCAGAAATAAAAAAGGAATCATGTATAAACCAACATGAATCAATACTTTTTTTAAGTTAAATATTTCTTTATCAGAACATTCAACACAGGGATTGCAGGTATCGTCCATTTTTGCTTCTTTGCATTTTGATAACTAATTAAATTGCAAATAAAAATCACCAATAAATTGCATAATCAAAATAATTATCAAATTAATAGGCATTTTCTCTCTCCTTTTTTTCAATCCATAACATTAAAGTACCGTCCATGTTTCTGCTTTCTTTTATTCTTCCTGACCGAATATGTTTATCAACGTTTTGTCTTGATGTTTTTAAAACTTCGGCTATCAATGAAGAATAACCTTTCCGCCAAAAATCCTTAATATACAAATCATCACTTTTGTCGGCTAAATGAATCATAACAGGTTCATTTTTCCTTATTGTTTTTCGAAAAAATCCATTTGAAAATTAGTTAAAAAGTAATTGGTTTTATCTTTATTATCCAACAAATCCTGTTTTAATTTAAATAATTCGATATAGAATAGATTATCTTCGTAAAAGGACAAATTATAACCGCTTATGGTAATTGGATTCAATATTTCCAATATTAACTCAATGGCTTTTGCCGAATTTGATTGTCTCCTTTTGATTTCCCAATTTGCCAACGAAAACATATTGATAAATTTATCTGAAGAATCCCCTGAATTATAAAAAATTGTATTAATATTTTTTTCTGGAATGCTTATTATTGCTTCCCGAGCTTTATAATAAGCATCTCCGTCCAATTCGGTTGAAAGCCAATTTTCATTGAAATAATCCCCCCTCTGCCGATTCCTCCTCTGATTTTTATCGGAAAAATCATTAATTGTAATTTCCGAAAATATAAAAAGGCTGATTCACTGTTTAAAAAAAGACCCTGATTTTCGTCTCCGCCGCTAAACATCCTTTCTTTGGCCATCATTGATTTAAATTGCTTATTCAAATAATTGATTGACTCTTTTATAATCATTTGAATTTTGAATCTGTCCTTATACTTCCTGGATTCTAAAATATCTATAATCAAGGCACTGTATAACATTTTTATCACCCTTTGTGGTATATCATATAATTTCTATAAAAGCAACCTATTTCGGTTGCTTTTATAAACGAAACCAAATTTGGTTGCTTTATTAAAAAACAAAAAAAGGCCTGACTTTCGCCTAGACGTTGATCAAACCTGTTGTTTTTTAGATGGTGATCCGTACGGGATTCGAACCCGTGAATGCATGCGTGAAAGGCATGTGAGTTAAACCGCTTCTCCAACGGACCTATGAATGGCGGAGCAGGAGGGATTTGAACCCTCGCACCAGTTTCCCGGTCTACGCCCTTAGCAGGGGCGCCTCTTCAGCCTCTTGAGTACTACTCCAACGCTTTAATATTTTACACTAAATCGGCTTTTTTGTCAAACAATATTGATAATCTTTTTACTTTCTTAAAAATCGGGCAACGGTTTTTCGCTTTGGATACAGATAAAAACTACTTTTTTTGCATAAGTGAACCAATCCGAGTAAAAATATTATTACATTAGGTCAAAGGAAGGAAGTTATTGATGCCAAAGTTAGAATGTGAAGTCCGAAACTGTGCTTACAATTTTGCCAGATTGTGTACCAAAGACGGGATTTCGGTGGAAGGTCCCGCGTCCCGCCGCAAGCGCGAAACCAGCTGCCACAGTTTTGTGCCGCGGGAAATCGCCACCTACAATTACGAATTCGCTAAGTTCGGTGCGGAATCCGAAGAAAACAGCGAGGTGTGGTGCGATGCCATCATGTGCGTTTACCAACAGGGCGACCGCTGTTTGGCGGATAGAATCAAGATTAAAGTCGTCGGAGGCTTCCCGAGCGAAAAAAGAAACCACACCCAAAAAGCCTCATCGGTCGACGAAACAATGTGCCAAACATTTGAATATAAAGAATCGTAAACCCCTGACCCCGACGGGGTTTTTCTCATATTTTTCATTGTTTTTTTATTGCAAATCCGACCGTTTAATGCTATGATATTTTAGATAAAATAATTCATTTACCGAGGTACAAAACATGAACGAAAAACAACCTTGGCGCGATTTGTTGGTTGAAGACTTGTCTTCGGCCGATATCGTCATTTTAGGTATCCCGTTTGACGAAAACTGTTCCTGCGGAAAAGGAGCAAGGTATGCGCCGGATAAATTACGCGAACTCTCTGGGTATCTGCCTCCGGTGACCGAAAACGGCGAAATCATCACCGCCCGATTGTTCGATTTCGGCAATGTCGAAAAAAACGAATCAATCGAAGCTTATTTCCGAAAAGTCGAGGCAAAGGCAACCGAAGCCATGGCAACCCAAAAGTTTCCCGTTTTTCTGGGCGGAGACCATTCGGTGAGCATTCCTTTAAAACAGGCTTTTGCCAAATTGAATCAAGGCAAACGCCTGGGAATTATTCATTTCGATGCTCATGCGGATATCTGCGATATATATGATGATAGCAAACTTTCACACGCTTCCGTCAATGCCCGAGCCTTAGAAAACGACTTTAAAGATTCGGACATCATGATGGTGGGCATTCGGTCTTTCGAAATTCAGGAATTACCGTTTCTGAAAAACCATCCTCATCAGGTTTTGTTGGCATCACAGCTCGATACCATGCAAGATTTCGAGATTGCCAATGAAATCATTACTTATTTTGCCAGTTTTGACGCAATCTATTTATCGGTCGATATCGATGTTTTGGATCCGGCTTATGCTCCGGGAACCGGAACGCCGGAAGCGGGAGGTCTCTCCTCGCGCCGTTTGCTAAACATCATCCGAAAGTTGGTTCGGCAATTGCCGATTAAAGCGATGGATATCGTGGAAATATCGCCGCCGCGCGATGTGAACGATATCACATCCTGGGCAGCGCTTAAGTTGTTGTTGGAAATCTTTTCGATTAAAGGACAAAAAAGAGGAAGGAATAAGTAAAATGAAACACATGATGCTTGATTGTTACGGTTCAACCGAATCGAAACTCGACGATGTGAAATACATCAATAACATGCTTAACCATATTGCCTACGAAGTAGGTGTGATAACGGTCGCTCCGCCGTTTTTGCTTCCGTACTATTACGGAGTCGATCAAAGCGATATGGGCGTCAGTGCCTTTTTGTTCCTTAAAGGCGGCCACATTACCATTCACACCTTCCCGCTTCGGGAATGCTATTTCGTCGATATGGTCTATGACGGCGAATACGATGTAGAAAAAGCCTATGGGCTGTTCAAACGTCTTCTGCCGTTCGAAGTGACTAGAAGTTCCGTGCAAATCAGCGAACGGAAAGTCGGCGAATTCCGGACCGTGCCGGTTAACCCCGACGAAGATTTCGGTCCGCATATCTTCGCTCGGATTAAAGCCAATAAAGAACCTTCCATGGAAAATGTCTTTGAGTTTTTGGAAGACATTATCGACAAGGTCAATATGACGCCGATTATCCGTCCTTATGTCATCAAAGATGTCATGAACCATTATACTTACCTGTCGGGGATGGTAATGATTGCCGAAAGTCACATTTCCTTTCATTACAACTACAATACAGGAATCATTTATTTCGATCTTTTCTCCTGCAAAATGTTTGACTATTCGATTCTCGACAAACTTTTGAAAGAAGAATACGGCGAACTATTGTCTTATGTGATTATACCGAGAGGAACCAAACACAAATACAACCGCGTTTCCAGCATGCTCAAAAAAGAAGAAATCTACAATTCCGCCTGGAAAAAGAACATTACCGAATAACATCATTTGGTTGCAAAAAAGCACTTCCTAACAGAAATGTTCGACGGAAGTGCTTTTTATTAGGCAAAATGCCCTATGATATATATATACCTTAAGACCTAATCCTGCAATACAACTGATCGTTGTTTTGATGGAACTGGATTTTGACAAACAAAAACTCCTCGAGTTCGTTTAAGATTTGGTACAACATTGCCCGGTTTTCAAATTCGACGCGTTCCTTGGGCAGCGGAAGCGACTTCATGTCTTCCCGCATGTTTTTCAGTTCTTCGAGTCTGGCGGTCGCCATGTCTTTGTAACCGATATCGTTTTTCAATGCTTCCACGAAACGGGCGATTTCCAGACTTACCGGATACACTTCGGTAATGCGTTCGAAATATTTGGCAATGCGCAACAGATATTCCAGTTGGGTACTGCGCATGAACAAATAATTCAAATGGTATTCGGAATTGTTGAAAAGCAGATTGTTGTGATAGCGGGTCGCATCGTCCAAGGTTTGGCTGACCCTTGCCTTGGCTATTTCCAGTTCCTTCGAAAGTACCGTCCAGGAAAGTTTTTTTCGAAGCGCTTCGGCGATGCCTGCCAAAATATTGCTTATGGACAGATCGATTTCCGCTTCTTTTTTCATAAGTTTCTGTTCGCTGTTCGGCATATATAAATTTACGATTAAGGCAATCGTGACGGGAATAACCAAAATCAACACTTCGTTCAGCAGGATAGATAGTTTTTCTTCCACCAACACATGGGTAACAAGCACTGTTGCGACTACCAAACCTTCCTGCATCTTCACAAGATACGCAAGCGGAATAAAGATAATCAAAAAGATGCCGAATACAATAATCTTAAACCCTAACATATGAAAGAGCACGGCTGACAGGGCTAAAGCAATTAAACTGATGCATATGCGCTTAAAAGCCATTTTGAAGGATTCTTTTTTAGTGGACTGGATACTTAAAAGCGCGATGACTCCCGCGGTGGTGGCATATTTCAGGTCAAAGGCCGAAGCAAGCAATATCGTCACAATTGAGGCTATGGTCATTTTCAAAGCCGGTAAAATGAGGTTGCGCATGTTTTCCTCCTTGGTTGTTCTTTTTCCATTTTATCACAGTCCGAAAAAGATATCTATCATTATGCAACCGGCAAAAAATTAAAACCGTTTACATTCAAAAAATGCGCATAATTCCTTGACACATTTAAATAATAACAGTATACTATAGTAAACAAAAAAGAATCATAATGTTAGAGGTAGCGATGCAGAAGAGTATGATAGGGAGGAGACATCCGACGAACTATCAGAAAGGCAACCATCGCCGAACGTTAGCGGTAGGTATACGGCTAACGTGGGATTATACGGAATACGTATAATACTCCTACTATCCCAGTAGTAGAGGCGCTAACACAATCGGGTTTAATTCCTACTTGTGTCTGAGAAAGCGTCTTATGATGCTTTTTTTGTTTTTAAAACAAGTTTTTAAAAGAAAGGAAAAGAACCATGAAAAAATTATTCTTAATACTTTTTGTTTTGTTAACAAGCGTTTCTTTGGTTTCCTGCGGCGGCAAAGAGGAAGAATACACCGTCACGCGGGAAGAACAGTTCATTGTCGGTATGGAATGCAATTATGCGCCGTTCAACTGGACCGAAAACAGCAAAACCCCGTATAATTACCCGATCGGCAATTTCGAGGGTAAGTATGCGGACGGATACGATGTGCAAATCGCCAAAGCCATCGCAACCATTTTGGGCAAAGTATTGGTCATCCAAAAACTCGATTGGGATGCTTTGATTCCGCAGCTCGAATCGGGCAAAATCGATGCGATTATCGCCGGCATGAGTCCGACGGAAGAACGAAAACAGTCGGTTGCTTTCACCGAAAGTTACTACACTTCCACCCATGTAATCCTGATGGCCAAAACTTCGAGCTTTGTCAACGCCAAAACTTTGAATGATTTTGCAGGGGCCAGAGTTGTCGGACAACACGGTACCATCTATGACGATTTGATCCCGCAACTTGTCGGCGCAACCCATCAAACCCCGCTAAAAACCATTCCGGATATCTTAACCGCTATTTTAAGCAACAAGAGCGATTGCACCATTCTGGAAAAACCGGTCGCAAGGGGCATCGTTGCGGGTCAACCGGATTTGACCTTCATTGAATTGGAACAAGGTTTTGACGTAAACGAAGAAGATATCGTTGTTTCGGTAGCGGTCAGATTGAACGAAACGGCTTTGGTCGCTCAAATCAACGAAATCTTATCGGGTATCAGCGAAAATGCCCGCCTTGCCTTGATGGAACAGGCCGTAAACAGAGCCAACTAGAGAGTTGATGCAAAATGCGAAGGTTTCCTCATATAACCTATTACCTGATAGGTTTGGGTGTGTTGCTCTTCAGCGTGGTAGCGCTCGTGAGCGATGCATCCCACAATATTTCGATTATCACCTACATTAACCCGGCTTTTTCCGTAGTTACTCTAATTGTTGGTAATATCGCAATCGGTTTGTTTACCTATTCGCTGCTAAAGAAAAAGCCGTGCCCTCTTTTAAACAAAGCAACCAAATGCTTAAAGTGGGTAATGTTGTTTTTTCTCTTTATCTTCTTGCTTGAATACCTTGTTTTTCCGGTTGTCAGGGCTTTTATCGAAACCCGGGATTTGACCACAATTCCGTCCAAAAGCGAATTTCTGCCTTCGGTTGCTTATATTATTACCAGGTTTGCGGAAGATTTGCTTAAAGGCATGCTGGTAACAATCGAACTTTCGTTGGTCGGAACGCTTGTTGGTTTAATCCTTGCCATGATTTTGGTAACCTTAAGAATTCTGAAACCCAAAAAACAGGATTCCGAAATTGTGGCTTTCCTTAAAACTTTCGGAAGCAAACTGTCCGGACTATACGTCAATATATTCCGAGGCACCCCGATGATGGTGCAGGCGGTTATCATCTATTATTTGGTTCCGGTTTTGATTTCTTCTTCCTGGGGAATTCCTCAAGACCAAATCGATCGGGTTTTTACCCATTTGGTTGCCGGATTCATCGTTGTTTCCTTAAACACCGCGGCCTATTTAACCGAAGTATTGCGAGGAGCGATTGAAGCCATCGACAAAGGCCAAATGGAAGCCGCAAGATCCCTCGGTTTAAGCTATCGCCAGGCCATGCTTAAGATTATCTTTCCGCAAGCCATCAAAAACGCCCTTCCTTCAATCGGAAACGAATTCATCATCAATATCAAAGATACCTCGGTTCTTAACGTTATCGGGGTTGCGGAATTGTTCTTTGTCGGGCAGGATGCCAAAATGCGTTTCTTCCGGACTTACGAACCGTTTATTATTGTCGCTTTGATTTACTTGGTTTTAACTTTGACTTGTGCGAAACTGTTAGCGATGCTAGAAAGGAAGATGAACTTGGAAGTTCGTGCGCTCCCAAGTTCCAACTGATATCATGAAACAGCCAATCTTAATCGTCGAACATTTATCCAAATCTTTCGGCAATGCCCAAGTCTTAAAAGAAATCAACCTAACGGTCAACGAAGGGGAAGTTTTATGCATCATCGGTTCATCCGGTTCCGGAAAATCGACACTCCTTCGCTGTCTGAATCTTTTGGAAATCCCCGACGGCGGCAATATTCTTTTTAACGGGGTAAGTTTAACCATCGAAAAAGTCAAACTGAACGAATTAAGAACCAAAATCGGCATGGTCTTCCAGTCGTTCAACCTCTTTAACAATTTAAACGTTCTGGATAACGTGATGCTTGCGCAAACCACAGTTTTGAAAAGAACCAAAGAGGAAGCCAAACAAATCGCTATTGCCAATCTCAAAAAAGTCGGAATGGATGACTTCCTGCAAAGAAGCCCGCAAACCTTATCCGGGGGACAAAAACAGCGGGTAGCGATTGCCAGAGCCCTTGCCATGAACCCCAAAATCATCCTTTTCGACGAACCCACTTCCGCCCTTGATCCGGAAATGGTCGGCGAAGTTTTGCAGGTCATGCAGGATTTGGCCAAAGAAGGCATGACAATGGTTGTCGTAACACACGAAATGGCTTTTGCGAAAGATGTGGCAACCAGAGTGATTTTTATGGACGACGGGTATATTGTGGAAGAAGGACGTCCCGAAGAAATTTTTTCGGCTCCGAAAGAAGCAAGGACCAAGGAATTTCTAAAGCGAGTTTTGTCTTAAAAGAAAAATTCCCCACAACAAAAAAGCAAAATGACTTCAAAACTCATTTTGCTTTTTTAATTTCAATCGGTTTTTATCGGTTACATCAGGAAGTTTTTTTGGTTTTGGATAATTCTTCGAACTTAGCCGCCATGGTCGGATTGCCCTTGGTTAATTTTTTGATTGTCACATCTTGGGCTTTATCATTGGCAAGGCGAAGATTTCGATCGGCACCGAGCAAGGCATCTTTGATTTTTTGCAGGTGGTCGATGGATTTGTCGATTTCTTCAATAGCTTTTGCGAATTTTTGGGATGCTAACTCATAGTTTCTGCCGAATGCTTCTTTGAATTTATTGAGTTCTTCTTCAAAATTGGCAATATCAATATTCTGGGCTTTTACCTCCGCAAGTTCATTTTTGTATTTCAGAGTATTCAAAGCCGCATTCCGAAGCAAAGTAATCATCGGGATGAAAAATTGCGGACGGATGACATACATTTTCGGATAACGATAGGAGACATCGACAATTCCGGTGTTGTACAGTTCGCTGTTCGGTTCCAACATCGATACCAGCACCGCATACTCGCAACCCTTTTCGGTGCGATCTTTATCGAGTTCTTTAAAGAAATCTTCGTTTTTCTTTTTAGTGGCAGTCGTATCGTTTTCGTTTTTCATTTCGAACATAATCGAAATGAGTTCCGTACCGTTGTCGTCATATTCCCTGAAAATATAATCGCCTTTGCTTCCGGTTCGTGCATCGTTGTCTTTTTCGAAATAAGCTTTCGGGAAGGCAGTGGCGCGGATTTTGTTGAACTCGATTTCGCAATGTTGTTCAAGCGTTTCCCCGACCATCTTGGTGGACAGTTTGGCTTTCAAATCCTTGAGGCGTTCGATTGTTTCTTCGCGGTCCCGGATTTGGGTTTCGTATTTTTCTTTGAGGGTTGCTTCCCTGAGTTTCAGTTCCGCTTCTTTCAGTTCCAAACTACGCCTTAAATCATCCCGTTCCTTTTCCAAATCGCTGATGCTTTCCTTCAGGGCAAGCTGTTTGGCAAGTTCGGCGGATTTCAATTCTTCTTTGAGTTTGGCAATTTCGGCTTCCCGCTTGGCAACTTCGTCTTTTAGGGTCTCAGTAGCCTTGGCCTGGACCAGCTCGGTGTTGGCTTTGAGTTCGGCTTTCAAACGTTCGATTTCCGCTTCTTTTTTGGATACCTCTTCTTTTAACATTTCCCTAGCTTGCGCCTGGATTAATTCGGTGTTGCTTTTTAGTTCCGTTTTTAAACGTTCGACTTCGGCATTCTTCTCCGCAATCTTTTTTTCCATTTCGTTGGCCAGTTTGGCTTGGACAAGTTCGATTTCCGATTTTTTGTCCTTTTCGATCAGCAAAAACCGTTCGTGCAGTTCTTTTTCAAAAGCGTCGTTACGGACCTGATTCAGGATTTCCGCATACCCCGCTTCATCAATGTAGAATGTTTTCCCGCAATTCGGACATCTGATTTCGTTCATAGTTTCCTCCTAACAAAATAATTATTTTAAAAACAACGGGCAAAAAGAAAAAGCATCCCTTTTGGGGATCAAAAAGAAATCTTTTTCGCAAGTAAATTCCCTTCTTTTCCCTTTAAGGGGATTATACTACTTTTGCAGCTTTTTGTCAATTTTATTCCTTATCGGCAAAACACGTCCCCCAAAGAAGAAAAAAGCAAAATGGGGGTCATCTTGCTTTTTGGTCTCTATGGAAATATATATATTCGTTTATTTCATTTTGCCTTCAAGTTCGGTCAAAATGGTCGAAACGGTATTGTATTTGGATGATATCTTTCCGTTTTTGACATAAACCAAGGTCGGCAAATTGGTTTGATAATTTTCTTGGGTATAGCCCAAAGCATTCTTCAGCTTATCGTAAAAATCGTTGCCGAAATCCAAACGGTAAATCGGACGGGCATCTTTGTTTTTCTTGGCATAATTGGCATAGCGAATCAAGCCTTTTTCGAGCATCTCGTTCCGATAATCGTTTTGTTGATAAATAAAGACATAGTATTCTTTGTTTTCGTTGCCTTCTTGGGCCAAATAATTATCTTCGTTCACCATTTGAATGGAATCGAAAGATTTATATTCAAAAGGTTTAAAGATGGAAAATAAAGCATACAATATCAAACCGAGGGTGATTGCGGCGGCGGAAATGACAAAGATTAAGGTTTGCATATCGTTGGTAAGATTTCTTTTTGGTCGGTCTTGTTTGTTAAGAACTTTATTGTTCATAATAAGTCTCCTTTACTTAGCCTTCTGTTGGTTTAATTCTTCTTTGATGGGAGTTGCCTCATCCCAAGCCTTGGTTACCTTACCCCGTTGGATAAGCATCAAATACGGAACCGTGCGGATTTTGATTTCCGTATAAGTCGTGGCATTTAAGCTTTGGTTTTCGCCGGTCGATATATACATTCCCGCGTTTGTCGTTTTGTCGTTGTAATTGATTATATATATCGGACGCGCCTGCTTATGTTTCCGGGCATAATTGGCATAAGCGAAAACTTCGCTTTTGATGGCTTCACAATAAGGACAATTATTGTCGTTATTGACATAAGGACGATAAATGTAGACATAATATTCGAGTTCGTCTTGTTCGAAGATTTCCGAATATTTAATGATTGTCATGTCGCCGTATTCGTTGACTTGTTTGGAACAACCTGCTAACATTAAACAAAAAACGACGGTCATCAAAATGTATATCGTTTTACGCATAACTTCACATCCTTACTGATTATTATACCATAATTCGAGGAAAATTTGCTTCTAATAATAAAAAAATCTTCCCCCTCCAGTTTTGCCGGTATTTTGGGTTAAAGGAAAGCATCAAACTCAAACCAACCGTTAAAAAAAACTTAAAAGACCGGTTCATCTTTTAAGTTTTGTTTTGAAGTTATTTTTCTCTAATGATTCTAAGCGAATCTGCCATCCTGACCATTTCGAGCGTATCCAGCGCGGTGGAAGCGACGGTGTATTCGACGCCGTTATCGAAAAAGAAGATAACGTCGTTATTGATTATCGTTGCTACTCCACCCATGATAAAGATATCACCGTCCAAATAGAGCGTTTGTTCATCGAAATTAACAGCCTGAAATTCTTCCGCAATTGTATAAGCCACTTCTCCTCCGAATTTCATCATGGCTCGCCGGTTGAGGCTGCCTCCCCGGATGACTTCTTCCAACAGGGAGCTGCCTTCCGGATAATAAGTCGGATAGCTGATTACCCGGTCGAATTCGATGGTTTCTTCCGCAAGCAGCAACCGAATTGCTTCCATGGTTTTGTCTTTGTTGAACAAATCTTTCGATAGATTAGGATTCAGTTCGATTGAATCGATAATCAGCCGCGAAACCAAATTTTTGTTTTTGTCATAAGTCAGAACTTCTTTTGGAAGGGCGGTTTCGTTGTCGAAAATGATTTTTTGACTCGATGGCATTGCGTCGTCGAACAGCTTGGCTTTCAGTTCCAAGGTTGTCGTTCCATCGTTTCTTGTCGTTACGATATTTTCGTCGCTCACAATGTCTTTGCTTAGGGATTGCAAAAGATAAGGATATGAGGAATTAATCGGCCAGGTGCTGCGTATTTTGAAACTTTTGTTGATGCTCGGGATCAAAACATAGACACCTTCGCTATTTTTTAGAATGATTTGCTTATCCTGAAGATTTTGGCTTTCAATTTCCACGCGATAAAGGTCCGGTTTCAGATAATAAGTAGTAATCCCGCACTCTTTGGTTCCGGTCGGAAAAACCGATTCCAAACGGGCGACCAATTTGTAGCTGTCCAGATCGGTGATTTTTTTCGGAAACGTTTCGATGATATTTTTATTTTTCGAGCACCCTGCAAGACCGAATAATCCTCCCAATAACACCCAGATTAACAATAACCACTTCATTTGATAAATAATACTTTTTTTCATAATTCACCCCGGTTGTTTAATTTTATGATTTTGCCCGGTAAATTATGAATTGATTTCTGTTAAAGAATGTCAATTGCATGTATAAAGATTTGTTTGGTGGAGATAATACTAAAAAATATAAGGAGGAAAGTGCATGAGCATCTTACAAAAAATAGCATTAGTATTTGTGATAATCGGAGCATTGAACTGGGGTTTAGTGGGGCTCTTTAATTTTAATCTTGTTGCCTTTTTATTTGACAATATCAGCGTAGTCATATCGCGCATCATCTACTCGATTATTGGTGTCGCAGGTATCATCAGTATTGCATCCCTTGCCATCCCAACCGACGAAGACTAAATTAAGATTTAAAAAAATATTTGATTCGGCGTTTTTTAAAGGAAAGAAGTTTTTTCCAAAGAACGCTTTTTCTTATGTAAAAAACCCCTGAAAAAGGGTTTTTACTCTTCGATAACGACCATGGCCACGGTATATTCTTCTTCGTGACTGATGGATAGATTTATGGTTAAGGGAAAATCGTCTAACCGGATAAAGGGAGCACCGTCATCGTCGTTAAGAACATTGATGTCCCGATAATGTTTGATACTGTATCCTTTGGGCAAAGCTTTGATAAAAGCTTCCTTGGCCGCAAACCGACCTGCCAGATATTCGGTTTTGCGTTTATCGCTGGTTATCTCGCAAAACTTCTTTTCTTCAAGGGAACTTAAGATTCGCTTGCAAAAGGTTTCGTCATTCAGCAGGGCTTTGATTCGGGCATTTGCGACAATGTCGATGCCGATTTTTTTTATCATTTTTTAACCTCCCGCTACTTATAGGCTGTAGAATTATTAACCCGATTATTATATGATAGTTTGCGAGTGAGGTAACATATGCAATATTTTCATCCTTTAGATACTCCGACCCCGGTTTCGCAAAGTTTATCGGTTTTGCTCGGTTTGAAAATTCGCAAACTCCGGATGGACCGCCATCTTTCTCAGGAAGAGTTCGCCGGTCTCGTGGGAGTCCACCGGACTTACCTTGGTCAAATCGAACGGGCCGAGAAAAACATCACCATCAAAAACCTGGAAAAAATCTGCCTTTCGCTTGGCATTGAACCGAAAGATTTATTCGACTTTTCCGACATCCTTTGATTTTGAAGTCAGTTGCTCATAAAAGTTCATGACTTCGGTCAGACAGTGGCTGATGCCGGATTTGGACATGTATTTGCCCAAAACATTGGCCGAAAGTTCGCTTAATTCAGAAAGACTTGCGTCTTTGTATTCTTTTCTCAACCGGATGGCATCCTGAAGTCGCGGCGACAGTTTGGCGATATAACCTTTTTCTTCCAAGTAGGCAATTGCTTCCAATTGCCGTTGGCAATACATCAGCGATTTATTGCCGTTGGCGATATCGCAATTCATGATGCGATTGACGGAATTGTTGAGGTCGCGTAAAATCCGCGAATCCGCAAAATAAAACACACCGCTGGTAGCCTGAAGATAAGCCAGAAACGAGCTGATGTCTTCGGCTTTTTTTATATACAGCAAATGCTGATTGTTTTTGGCAAGAACATTGGCCTTGATTTCGTTTTTGGTCAAAATCGCTTGGGCCAAACGGGCCAAAGGTTCTTCCTGAAACAATATTTCCGCATGGTACCTGCTCTTTTTCGGATCGTTGATGGAACCCTTGGCAACGAAACTGCCGCGGATAAAGGCTTGTTCTTCATCGTCCGAAAAATTAAGGTTTTTGGCAAAATCTTCCGTCCAAGGCAAAAGTCGCATATCTTCGACCAAAGGCTGAATGTTCTCGGTTATTTCCAACACATATATCCGCGATTTGAAAATACCGCTTTTTTCGTAAAACCGAATTTGGGGATTGATTTGGTATCTGGTTCTAAGGTGCGGAATAAGATAACGCAAAAGCTGCGGCATCTGCGTTTGCATGACGACTTTCATACCGTCCGAAGTAATCACCACGTCCGCAATCCCATGCAAAGCCCCGAACAGGAACGGAAAAATTTGGTTTTCTTTTAAAGGAAGTGACAACACTTCCTTTTTTACTTCGCGCGCAAACGACATTATCGGTAACTCCTTACGAGAGCGGAAGCGGCCGATGCGCCGTCGCCGGTAGCGGTGACGATTTGCCGGGTTTTTTTCGGCAGACAGTCGCCGGCTCCGTATAACCCTTTGACTTTTGTTTCGTAGTTTTCGTCCACCACGATATAACCGTCCTGATCTAAAACCCCGAGATTATTCAGAAACTGGGTGGCCGGATCGAATCCGATATAAATGAAAGCTCCGTCAACCGGAAGTTCCCATTCTTTTCTTTCGGTTTTATCCAAAAGCCTGATTTTTTCCAAAGAGGCATTTCCCAAAAAGGCGAGCGTTTCGTTTTCTTTGTGAATCGTGATATTCGGAACGGCTTCGACTTTTTTGATTAAGGCTTCTTCCGCCCGAAAGCGTGAAGATCGCACAATGATATGGACATGTTGGACCAAGCGGGAAAGATAGATGCTTTCCTCGAAAGCGGAATTTCCACCCCCGATTACGGCCACCGTTTTGTCCTTGTAAAGGGAGCCGTCGCACACCGCACAGAAACTGATGCCTTTGCCCAAAAATTGGTCCTCCCCGGGAATATGTAGTTTTCGGCTAACCGTACCCGTTGCCACGATGATTTTTTGGGCTTGGAATTCTTCAAATTCGGTTTTCACGGTAAAACCTTCCGGAGTTTTTTCCACCGACTTGACTTCACCGTAAAGGTGAGGGATATTTAAGTTTAGGGTTTGTTGATACATGGCAAGCGCCAAATCGGCGCCGTTGATTGACGGAAAACCGGGATAATTTTCAATCAGATAGGTTTCGGTCATTTTGCCTCCCGGTGCACCCTTTTCGATAAAGGCCACATTCAGATTGGCGCGTTTCAGGTAGATTGCGGCGGTCATGCCCGCCGGTCCGCCACCGATTACAAGTACATCATACATTGAAAAATCCCTCCATCACGGCAATTAATTCATCGGGTTTGTCGATGATATAATCGGCACCCCATTTCTGAAAGTCGGTTCTTTTGGCTTTGCACCAGGTAACGCCCACCGACTTGACAAGCAATTCCCGGTTTTTTACGGCTTTGGCCGTATCGATATCGATTTTGGTATCACCCACAAAAAGAATCTTATTTACGCCGAATATTCGGCACACTTGCTCGATTCCGTCGGGATTGGGTTTGGGCTTGGCCAATTTTTCTGCTCCCAGCACCAAATCGAAATATTCGTCGATTCCGTTGATGGAAAGCCCCAAATGGATTACTTCGCTTACCTTGTTGGAAACAATCGCCAGATATGTCCCCGTTTTTTTAAGGGCTTTGACAAGTTCGTTGATTCCGGGATAAGAACGGACCATTTCCGGATGCAAATCGATTACGAGTTTTCGGTATACCGAAATTGCTTCCTGGACTTTGGCTTCGTCGGAGGTGATTTTCCGAAAGCTGTCATCGAGCAATGGTCCGAAGAAAGATTCGATTAACTCATCCGAAGCCGGATAATCCGGGAATACTATTTCAAAGGTTTTCCTCGTGCATTTCATTATCAGCCCGTAGGTATCGAGGAGCGTGCCGTCACAGTCAAATATGACAGCCTTTTTAATTGTCTGATTGTTGATTCGATTGTTCGCTATCATCTTGATTCTCTGCTTGTTTTTTCTTTTCTTTCGGTACAGGCGGATGGCCTTCCAGCCAAATGCTTGCACTCTGTTCCCCGTAGAAGATATCGTAAGACGGAATCAATTTGTATTTGAAGACTCTTCTCAAAACAAATATCGCAATTCCCGCAATCACAAACACGACGGACGTCAAACGGGCAATCCGCAGGTTTCCGAGCATCAACGGGTCGGTACGCATACCTTCGATGAAAAAACGGGTTATTCCATACCAGGTCAAATAAATCGGCAACCCATCACCCAAATAAAGTTTTCTGGTAAATCTTCGCGGTACCATCATGACCAAAAAGCCGAGGAAATTGGCAATCGATTCGAAATAGAAGGTTGGATAATAATATCCGGCAATCGGCTGGATATCGAGTCCGCGGAAATCGGTGACATACATTTGGTTGATGACAAAGTTCGGCACCAGCAACCTATGCAAAGTTTCCCGCTGCGCAATCAACTGGGCATCGGTAAGCGGTCCCGTCGTATAGCCGTTGACGATGCCGCCGAAAGCTTCCTGGTTAAAGAAATTGCCCCACCGACCGAAAGCCTGCGCAAGCAAAAAGACCGGCACGACGATTTCCGCTATAATCAAGAGGTTAAGCTTTCGCACCTTGCAATATATTATAACGAAAATAATGGTGGCGTAAATCGCACCGTGGATGGCAAGACCTCCGCCCCGCGGGTTAAAGATATCCCAGAATGTACTGACACTCGAAGGGTTGAAAATGACGTAATAAAGCCGGGCCCCCACCACACCCGAAATCAGTCCGAAGGTTAAACCTTCATAAACGATATCGGAATTGGCCCCGAGGCGCACGCCGAATCCGTAATAACCGATTAAAGCTGCCGCAACCACACCCAGCAAAATAAAAATGGCGTACCATCTTACTTCCTGACCGAAAATGGTAAAGGCAACCGGATTGAGCGGTTCGGGCCGTAAAACATCTGCTAAAATAAACATAAAAAAAGTCCTCCTAATTTCTAATGCGTGTTTTTTTGAATCTTTTTCTTTGGATAAAATATTGGGTGATTAACATCCTGATAAGGGAGAAAATCAAGAAAAAGAGGATAAAGGAAGATACGGTACCGAAATCAATATCGGGAATAATAAATAAAGGTATGATTAAGGCAAGCGCCAACGCGACAACCAAAATAATTCCCATGGTCATAAAAATCAATACCGGATAAAAACGGTAAATAATTTCCCGGAAAGCAATGTCAAACAAAGTAAACAAACCGGAAAAGAAAAATAAGGATAGCATTTTTTCGTGTTTGATCAAATCCAGATAACCGTCAATTGCCAAAATAAGCACGGTGTTGATGGCAAAAAACAACAGTACGTTCAGATAAAAGTTTTTGACCAAACGATTCGAAAAGCCGATGACCTGTCTTTTTTTGACCTTTTCGTTGCTTGTGATTTCATTCAAAAAGCGCTGAAAGTCTTCGGGAGAATCGAAATCGAATATTTCGTGAAAATCTGGTTCCTGATCTTCGGAATTGTTCTGATTTTGGTTTTGTTCCTGATTCTGATTCAATTCTTTTTTTTCGTTTTCTTTTTTGTCATCGTCGTGATTGTTATTGTTCATAATTCCGCCTTTCTAGTAAACAACACCATCCCCAACAAAAAACCAATATAATTCAAAACAATATCGGTAATATCAAAGATTCCTCTTTTGGATATATATTGGAGCGCCTCCAGGATAACTAGCAAAACGAAACCGTACAGATATTTAAGCCGGGTGGCCAGGATTCGTTTGGCGATAATTCCCAACGGCACAAACAGGATGATGTTACCAATTATATTGACAAAAATGATTGGATGGCTGAAGATTTGTTTCCCCCATTCCCAAATATAGGGCGAATCGGTAAATTGCGGCTGCTGATACGAGGGTCTGACAAACAGTATCGCTATCAGAAACGCTCCGTAAAAAAACGCAAAATACCGAAGATATTGATGCCTGCCGAAAATGGTTTCCGCCCCGAGAATGATTATCACCAAAACCCAGGCATAAACAAGCCGGTACGGCAGAAAGGGAAAAAAGCGTTTTTGCACCAATGATCCGTCAATTAAATTAATCAATAATAGATATATACCTAAGCAACCGCAAAATATTGCCAATAAGTGCCATGTTGTTCTTTTCATTATATTATACCACACTTCCGGCTCAATAGCAATTTATTTGACGCAGCCCCCGAGCCGTAAAAAAATAATGATATTGTTACCAATACCATTATTATTTTAGCCTCGATTGTTTTTTTTAAGCATCATTTTAAGACTTTCTTCAAATATTGGCCGGTGTGAGATGCTTCGCACATCGCCACTTCCTCCGGCGTTCCGGTTACCACGATTTCCCCTCCGGCGTCGCCGCCTTCCGGACCCAAATCGATAATATAATCGGCCACTTTGATTACGTCCAGATTATGTTCGATGACAACCACGGTTGCTCCTTCGTCGACAATCCGTTGCAACATCGCAATTAAACGGGCAACATCGTGGGTATGAAGACCCGTCGTCGGTTCGTCGAGAATATATATGCTGGAAGGGGAAATCCGTTTATATAGTTCGCTCGCAAGCTTTACTCTTTGCGCCTCCCCGCCCGAAAGAGTGGTTGCGCTTTGACCAAGTTCGATATATCCCAAACCGACATCTTCGATGGTTTTCATCTTGTGATAAATGGACGGAATGTTTTCGAAGAAAGCAACCGCTTCTTCGACCGTCATCTTCAATACATCCGCAATCGATTTGTCGTGATATTTGACTTCCAGAGTTTCGCGGTTGTAGCGTTTGCCTTTGCATTCTTCGCATTCGACATAGACATCCGGCAGGAAATGCATGGCAATGCGAATCACCCCGTCGCCCTGACACGTTTCGCACCGGCCGCCTTTGACGTTAAAAGAAAAACGCCCTTTGTTGTAACCCCGTTTTTTGGCTTCTTTGGTCGAAGCGAAGAGATCGCGGATTGCATCAAACACTCCGGTATAGGTGGCCGGATTGGATCGCGGCGTCCGTCCGATAGCCGATTGGTCGATGTTGATAACGCGGTCGATATATTCGATTCCTTCCATCCGGTCGTATTTTCCGACTTCGACCCTGGAACGGTACAGACGTTTGGCCAAACTGTTGTAAAGAATATCGTTGACAAGCGATGATTTTCCGCTGCCGCTGACGCCGGTTACAACCGTGAAACGTCCCAACGGAAAAGCGACATCGATGTTTTTGAGATTGTTGGCGGCACAGCCGTAAATTTTCAGCCACTTTGTTTCGCCGGTTCTTCTTTGCTTCGGAACCGAAATGAAGCGCCGACCGGATAAATAATCAGCGGTCAGGGAATTTTCGAATTTGTAAAATTCTTCGGGTTTGCCCTGGGCAACCACTTCGCCCCCGTGTACGCCGGCTCCGGGACCGATATCGACCAAATAGTCGCTTTGGCGCATGATTTCTTCGTCGTGTTCCACCACAATCAAAGTATTGCCCAAATCGCGCATTTCTTTTAAGGCATTGATCAGTTTCGCGTTGTCGCTTTGGTGTAAACCGATGGACGGTTCGTCAAGGACATATAAAACGCCGGTTAGACGGGAACCGATTTGCGTTGCCAAACGGATGCGCTGGGCTTCCCCGCCGGAAAGCGTGGTAGCCGAACGCGAAAGCGTCAGGTAATCCAAACCGACATCGATCAAAAACTGCAGACGGGCTTTGATTTCCTTAAGAACCAGATGGCTAATCTTCGTTTCGCTCGGGGAAAGATTTAAGTTTTCGATAAACCGATAAGCCTCGCGAATCGAAAGATTGGTTAATTCGTGAATGTTTTTGCCGCCCACCAAAACCGACAAAACGGTCGGAGACAAACGTTGCCCTTTGCAGGAAGGGCAGGTCGAATCATGCATATACGAACCGTAATATTCGCGTTGCATGTTCGAGGTCGTTTCTTTGAAACGTCGGTCGATTAAAGTCGCGACCCCTTCGATGTGTTTGTTGCGGCGCATGGTGATACCGCCGGTGGAATGGACTTCGTAACTGATAGGATCGGGCGAACCGTACAGCACGATTTCTTTTTCGCGAGGGGTTAGGTCTTTGTAGGGTTTAAAAATATCGATATTATAATAGTCAAACAGCTTTTTGTACATTTGCCATTCGATGTTTTCGGTAAAAACGATATTGCGCAAATATCTGATGGCACCTTCCGCAATCGAAATATTCTCGTCGGTAATCAGCAAATCCGGATCGACGGAAGAAATATACCCTAAGCCCTTACACTCCGGGCAGGCCCCGAGCGGCGAGTTGAACGAAAACATCGCCGGTTCCAAAGCCCCTACGGTAAAGTCGCATTCCGGACAGGAATAATGTTCGCTGAACATCATCCGTTCGTTGTTGATCTCGACAAAAATTTTTCCGCCGCCGTGGGTCGATGCGACTTCCAACGAATCGTAAATCCGCGAGCGGTTTTCTTGTCTGATCTTCAAACGGTCGACCACAAGCAAAATAGAATGTTTTTTGTTTTTGTCAAGGACGATATCGTCGTCCAAGTCGTGCATTTCGTCATTGACGATGACCTTGGAAAAACCTTCTTTGCGCAATTGCTCGAACGTTTTTTCGAACGTGCCTTTCCGGTTTTCTGCAATCGGAGCCATGATATAGAGCGTCGAATCTTCCGGATATTCCATCACCTGGTCAGTCATTTGTTCAATTGATTGGCTCTTGATTTCTATATGATGCGTAGGACAAGTCGGATGGCCGATTCTGGCATACAGCAAACGCAAAAAGTCGTAAATTTCCGTAACGGTTCCGACCGTGGAACGCGGGTTTCGGCTGGTTGTTTTTTGGTCAATGGAGATTGCGGGGGAGAGGCCGTCAATGGAATCGACATCGGGTTTGTTGACATTATCCAAAAACTGTCTGGCGTATGCCGACAGGCTTTCCACATAACGTCTTTGCCCTTCCGCATAAATCGTATCGAAAGCCAGGGAAGTTTTTCCCGAACCCGATACTCCCGTCATGACAATCAAAGCATTGCGGGGAAGTTCGATATTGATGTTTTTCAGATTGTGCTCTCTTGCTCCTTTTATGACAATCTTATCTGTCTCCATTTTTTCACCTCAATAATCAAAAATTCGTCATCTTTTTATTATACCACAAAGATTCGACCCTTACATAATCAATGCAAAAAAAATTTCCGGAACAGACAGAGAGCAAAACCAGCCTTAGAAAAACGAAAACGACCGCCTGAACGGTCGTTTTTTTATTAATATAGTGCGCCGCCCTGAAAGCGCGCTTCATAAACAAGTTTGTCATGAAAATAAATTTCCTCAATTCCCGAAAACCAGCTTACGTCCCCTTCGATGCGGGATAAATAAACATAATCCCCCTGTTTGTATTCCTGGGGTCCGCGAAACGGGAAGGTATGATCGATTTGCAAAAGGGCTTCTCTTAAGAAACTGCCCTGAAAACCGTCAGCTACGATTCGGCCCATGATATTGATAGCCCAAACCGGCTTTCCGTTTTTCCAGACTCTTTCCTGGGTTGCGGTATATAGACCGCCCAAAGAAGTGGAGCGATAGTAGAATTCGTCTTCCCGATATTCCAAATCGTAAGATGTCGGAACGGAACTTCCCGCGGGATTGGCACCCGACCGGTAAACTTTCCTTCTTGCTTTAAGCAAAAAATCAACAACCGAACCCATTACTCTAACCCATTCGATGTAATATAATCGACACCGAGCACGGTTAATTCCTGGGCAACAGTTGGATCATCAACAGTCCAACAATTTACTTTCAAATCGTTTTGGTGCATGATGTCAACCAATTCTTTGGTAACGGTTTGGTATTGCAGGTCCAAATCGAAGCGGTTTTCGATACAAGTTCTTAGTTTTTCTTCGTCTAAGTTTTCGCCAGTCAGATATTGGATCGGAAGATCCGGTTCGATTTTTCGGATGTACAGCAAATAATCGAGGTTGAAAGAAATAATCGTTGTCTGATCAAACATTTCGTGATCTTTGATGATTCTAAGGGCTTTATCGATTGTCGCTTCGTCAAAGCCTCCTTTGAATTCGATAACGCATTTCTTTCGGTAATGTTTGCAAATTTTCAAATATTCGCTTAGGGTCGGAATCCGGGAAGCTTCGATATGATCGAAACGGCCTTTGAGCGAAATTTCCCTGACTTCCGCAAAATCAAAGTCGCTGACCTTGGCTTCCATCCCGGCAAGCCTTTTAAGCGTTTCGTCATGAAAAATGACGATTTCGCCGTCTTTAGTGAGACGAATGTCTGTTTCAATCCCCCAGAACGTCCGATTTCCCGCCGCAATAAACGCTTCCTTGGTGTTTTCCAATTCGTAAACCGAGGCGCCGCGATGGGCAATCATCAAGGGTTTTGGATTCATATTATAACCACCTTTTTTGTTATTTTTCTTATATATCAATTATACCATGAATTGCGCTTTTTAGGAAGGGATATAATAGGTAAAAGTAAAACTTTCAGCTAATGAAAATTTTACTGAGCTTAACTTTATTTACTTTTGGTGATTGATAATATATTCCATGATGGCAACCGAGGAACTGGCCGCACCGATTCGCAGGTTGTCGGCTAAAACATAAAACAACAGTCCGTTTTCGCGGGTTTCGTCTTCCCTGATTCTTCCGACATATATATTATCGTTATCGTATCCGTCCAGCGAAGTCGGAAAATCGTTTTTCCTCAAATCGTCTTTGACGATTACTTTCGGTATTTCGGAAAACAGGTTTTTGACATCAGAAAGATTAAACTTTTCTTTTGTTTCCAAAGAAACCACAATACCGTGGCAGTAAAAAACCGGAACTCTTACGCAGGTTGCGCTCACCTTTAAATCGAAACGGTTAAGAATCTTTTTGGTTTCGTCTTTCATTTTCTTTTCTTCGCTTGTATCGCCCGAAGTGATGGCATCCCCAATTAGAGGAATGCAGGTTGAGGCGATGGGCTGCGGATAAAACAAGGGTTTTTCGCCGGTTCTCGTGCGCATCAGATCGTTGATACCTTTGAAGCCGCTGCCCGAAACCGCCTGGTAAGTCGTGTAATTGACTTTGGTCAGACAAAAGCGTTCATCCAAAGTTTTCAGGACAGTTACGCAGGGAATAATCGAACAGTTGGCATTGGCGATTATTTTCTTACCCAAAGCAAGTTCGCCGTTAATCCACGGTACGACCAAAGGAATATCGGGATTCATGCGAAATGCACTCGAATTATCGATGACAATAGAGTGTTTTGCGGCTAGGGGAACATATTGTTCGCTGACTTTGCTTCCTGCGCAAAAGAACGCAAAATCGCAACCTTTAAAACTCTCCTTTCCCAATCCTTCCACAACATACTCTTTCCCGAAAACGGTCAGTTTTTTGCCAATGCTTTTTTCGCTGGCAATGAGCCGTAAACCGGCGATGGGAAGTTTCCGTTCTTCCAATACTCTCAACAAAGTCCGGCCCACGAGGCCGGTCGCTCCTACGACGACAACATTATATTTTTTCAAATGACACCATCCTCATTGTTTTTGTTTAAGCAGAAAAAGACTTTAAAGTGGTTTTCGATTTCCTTTTGTTTTTCTTCTTCCACAATTATTTTCACATACCGGTTTTCCGAAACGACTTCCCACCGGGAAAGGTTTAGCTTTGTAAGTTCGTCAACTACCTCTTTGGTTTTTGTGCTTTTGGTCGGAAGCGGGTTAAAAACTAAAGAAATTTGGGCCAGCTTGGTTTTGGAACTCGGGAAAAGATTCAGTAATTTCAAAATAGCTTTGACCAAATTGTCGTCGCTTTGTTTATAGCGAATCGTCCATTTGCCTTTTTCCTTTTTGACCAAAAAGAGATTTACCTGTTCGATAAAAGCCAGTTCTTTGAAATCATCTAGAAGTTCCTCGGAAAAGCCTTCGATTGTCACTTCCCATAAAACCTGGGAAGCGATTCCCGTAACTTCGGGACTTTCTTCCAGTTCTTTAACAAGTACGGTGTTGCGGTGTTTTCCGAGCGACCCGATAATCACATCCACTTCGTATTTTTTCGCAAGCAGCGCGGCGGATGGGGCCAAAACTTTTCCGCCCAAAAGTGCCATATTCAGCATTTCTTCGTAACCGATTTCCGATATCAATGACGCATCGGGATGGTTTTGGGGGTCCAAAGTATATACTCCTTCCACATCGGTATATATATAGCAAGGAGCATCAAACTCCTTGGCCAGGGCAATCGCAATCGTATCCGATCCGCCCCTGCCCAAGGTGACTAATTCGCCTTCTTTCGTCATCCCCTGAAACCCGGGAATGATTACCACCGTATTTTGGTCCAAATATTCGGCAATACGGTCTTTGAAGATTTTCAAAATCCGCGCCTGTTGATATTCCCCGGAAGCGATAATCGGAATTTGGAAGGCGCATAAACTGATGGCTTTGACGTTGTTTTTGGCTAAGGCAATGGCAAGAAGACTTGCGCTTTCCGTTTCCCCCGTGGAAAGCAGCAAATCTAGTTCCCGTCCGGAAACCGTGGAATCAATCGAACGGGCCCGGGACAAAAGTTCGTCCGTCCGTTTGGCAAAAGCCGAAACAATGACTATTGCCTTTTCATTGTTATCCTGCAGGGCCTTTAAATGCCCCGTGATTTTTTGTATTTTTTCCGGACCGTCGATGCTCGTTCCGCCGTACTTTTCCACCCTTACCAAACAAAATCCCCCCAAAACCGTCATTTTAATATATGCATTTTTGGAAAAAAACGTTATCGACGAAAAAAACGCAAACATCAAATAAACACCGATGTTTGCGCTTATTTTTTAAAACAGAATCACTTGCCACTTTTCGATTAAGTCGGTCAAACGGTATGAAGCGTTTGCGGGGGAAGTGGAAGGAAGAAGCGTGGCGCGGGATGCATATTGGGGAAAGTATTTGAGAAACAGTTTATAAGCCAGCTTCCCGTTTAAGAAGATTCTTTCCACCCGGGATTCCCGAATGATTTTGGCAAGATCGTTTACTTCCACTTCGGTAATGCTTGCATCCTGCGATCCTTTTATTTTGCAGGACCTGACAACATCAAATAAACCGATTCGGTGCTTCAACAAAAGCTTTGTTTTTTCCTCGACGGAAGCATCGACCAGGTTTTCGTTTAAAAGCGCTCCCAACACCTGAAAAAAGCGGTTATGGGGGTTCATATAGTAAAAACCGGCTTCCCGTGATTTGACGCTCGGAAAACTACCGAGGATTAAAACCCGGGTGTTTTCGTCATAGACCGGGAGAAAAGGATGAACCAGTTTTTCCGTTTTCATCCTCCTCCTTTCTTAAGATATCTTTTTGATGACAATTACTTCTTCGGATTCGGAGTTATAGGCAATCAAAACTTTTTGGTTAAAGTAATCGTCGAAAAACGGAAGCAGGGGTACCCTTCCGGGACCGAAGATGGCTTTGGTGTCCGCTCTTACGGTCCGACCCGAATTGTCGACAAAAGTAACGGTAAAATAATTGGTACGGTAATAAAACGAAAGGTGCGGTTCGTTTAAAACCGCTTCGTAAAATTCGAAAGCATCCGGATGTCTAAGTACGCGGAAATAGCGGTAAAGATAGTAAAACAGAAACGGCGAATAAAGAAGCAAAAGAATCCCCGCAATTACTAATCCCGTTCCAAGCAATCCGTTCAAAGCAAACAAGATAAACATAAAGCCCGCCATCGCCCCGTAAATGATCATCAACAAATACAATTGAAATTTATAATATTTCAGGTCAAGCGATTGTCTGATTTCTTCTTTTTTGTTCACTCTAAATCAACCTTCATCCTGATAAACTGTGTTTTTTATTCCCTGACCGGATACTTCCACGATATCGTCAAAGGAAATCTTTTTCTGCACAATGGTAACCGTGCGAAAAGTAAAATCGACGTTCGATACCATGCCTTCCAGTTCGATGTATTCCTGGTTTTCGTAAAAAATAACTTTGACGATTTTGCCTTTTTTGATTTGGTTTAGTTTGTCCGATAAAGTTTCGGCTTCTTCGGGCGAAAGTTCCCTTTTGGGAACCACGATTTTTTCTTTTTCTTTGAGCGCTTCCCGGAAGCCTTTCAACGAATCGAAAGGCAAAAACAATTTTGCCCGGTCGGCTTTTTCTTGTTTACTCACTATTATGACCTCCGATCAGCGTATTGCGTTTTCTGGTGGTAGCTTTCTCTTCCAGGTTCATGCCTTTCAAAATGGCGTTTTTGCCGTATTTGTTTTTGATGGCAATGATGGCATCCTGAACGGCCTTTTCTTTCTTTTGGGCTTCCAAGTCGGTAAACAAGTTGAACGATTCGTATCTTTCGTCGACCACATTGGCAAAGCCGATGGATATTTGTCTGATCGGATGGTTTCGGCTCGTGGTTTTGTTATAAAGGTCGATGAAGTAAGGCAAAATAAGTTTAAAAGAATTGGTGGTTTCGCTCATCTTGACGCTTCCGCCCGTTGCCTTATGCACGTCTTTGGAATAACCGATATAAAGAAACAGCGAATCGGTAACCAAATGTTGGCTGACCAAATCCAAACACTTCAATTCCACCATTTCCTTCAGCACCAAAAGCGCATCGTCGAAACCGTAATCTTCAAACAGGATTTGGCCCGTGGAAATGGAATTGTTTTTGGATTTGTAAGCTTTGATTTGGGCAATCGTACAAGGCTCTCTTCCCCAGGCATGATCGATCAGGAATTCCGCATTCACCCCGAATTCTTTGTAAAGCGTCGCTTCGTCAAATTTGGCTACGCCTTCCATATCGAAAATTCCGTATTTGGCAAGCCGCCTGGCGATGCCGGGACCAACATGCCAAAAATCGGTAATCGGCTGATGGTTCCAAAGGGTTTTCTTGTATTCTTCTTCGTCCAAATAACCCGTGAAGTCGGGAGAATGTTTGGCGCAGATATCCAAAGCCACTTTGGCGAGATACAGATTGGTGCCGATTCCCGCGGTAGCCGGGATTTTGGTAGTCTGTTGGATATCTTTGATGATTTTTTTGGCCAAGGCTTTGGGCGTCAGTTTATAAAGTTTCAGATACGGAGTAATATCGAGAAACGCTTCGTCGATGGAATAAACATGAATATCGTCTTTGGAGATATATTTCAAATAAATGCCATAGATATTGGCGGAGTATTCGATATATTTTTTCATCCGGGGCAAAGCCGTAATATAATCGATATGATCGGGAATTTCGTAAATCCGGCAGCGGTTGCGCACTCCCAAGGCTTTCATGCTCGGACTGACCGCAAGACAAATGGCGCCCCGGCCCCGGGACGGATCGGCCACGACCAAATTGGTGGTCATCGGATCAAGCCCCCGCTCCGCGCATTCCACGGAAGCAAAAAATGATTTAAAATCGATGCACAAATAATACCGTTCCTCAGCCATTTTCATTCCACCCTATTCATAATTATTTTACCACGTAATTTTGCAAAAAACAACCAAAACAAAAAGAAAAACTTAAGGACAATTCTTAAGTTTTTCGCGAATTTTTCGGTTGACTAATGTTCGTTCGGTTCGTTGATTTTGCTTTTTTTCGGGCTTTCCACATCGATTACCCCGCGGCCGCTTAAATCCAAATCGAATCCGTCCCCTTCGGAAATAATTATCAGCGTCACCAAAGTGATTAATAATAGTGCTCCGAAGGAAGCGACGGTCAACCGGAAGATCAGATCTTTGATTGTTTCTACCCGCATGATTAACGGAAAGACGAAAAGGGCCGTATTGATATAAAAATAAAAGACCAAGGAAAAAAGAAATTTATCCTGATTGGCCCATAAAGCAATGGTTAAAAGCAAAAAAACAATCAGGACCGAGTAAGTATAAAGCTTGATATGGCGTTCCAATATGGGAATATTCAGGCTTAAACCGTATAGGCAGTAAAAAGTAAGCACTGCGATATCGGCAAGCAAAATGTTCTGACCCAAAGTAGCCAAATCGATAAAATCTTTAAAATTGACGTGGATAAAATAAGCGCTGACGGCCAGGCCCGTTCCGATACCGCTCAATGCGATGATTGCCGAATTAACCGGAAGCGGTCTTTTCCTCTGCAGGGTAAATCCCAAAAAAATCCCCAAAACAAAAACCGCTGCCGCAATAATTATTGCTAACCGTTTGTCGGTTAAAAGTGCGGAGAAAAGCCATGTGGATAATCCGGTGAATATATTGAAAAAAACCAAATAACCAAAACAAATTCCGAATTTTTTCTTCATAAACCTATTTCCTTTCCTGCTGCTTTTTTGATTAGCTTTATTATATCACATTTTGGGGTCTGGCAATGACATTTACGCTTTTGATGCTTTTAATTTTTTCGAAAGATGCCAAAAAGGCATTTGTCGAATCCAGTCCGCAGCGGTACAAATATTCCAAACGGTCTTTGTGGATGCCGAAATCCATCGCCCGAATGGTATTGTCGAAATCGATTGTGATGACATCGACGATTTTTTCCTTGGACAAAAAACTCGTTTCTTCGCGCAGATAAGTGGCATTGAAAAGATCTTTCAGATAAGACCAAAACCCGGTCTTCCCTTTTTGGGTAAAGCTTACCTCGTCTTTGATTTTGATTCCCAAAGTCGGGTATTTGGGCGAATCTTCGACATCGAAAACCCAAATCGGAAAACTGCTCATCAAGCCCCCATCGACCACAAAATGTTTAATTCTGTCTTTTTCCACCACAATCGGTGTAAAGACCAAAGGAATAGCCACACTCATCGCTACCGCTTTGGCAATGCTTAAATTCCCCGGTTCGATGCCCAATACAAGCGCATCGTCCGGCAGAATCAACAAATCCCGGTTGGTCACATCAGCCGCGATTATTTTCAGCCTACTTTGACCGTTTATCGTTACGTCGTTAAAGGTCCTGATGCCTTTTTTTGCAAGCATTTTTTCAACCCAGGTTTCGATGGGCCGGTAATCGTAAATTCCTTTTTTGACCAAGAGGGAGAGTCCCTTTCCAAAAACAGGGATTCTAGAATAAGGGGTTTTTTTCAGCAGTTTCGAAAAGTCAGTGCTCTTCATGATATTTAGCAATTCCTTCGGTTTGTATCCCGCTATGACGAGTGAGGAAAAAATTGCCCCCGCCGAAGTTCCCCCGCACCTTTCGACTATGTAGCCGAAACTGTCGATACTCTGATATGCCCCGATAAAAGCGACACCCAATATTCCGCCACCCTCGAACACCAAATTAACTTTCATAATAACACCTACGTTATTATATTTGGAAGTTATGCCAAATATAAAAAAAAGCTTCTATAAAGAAGCACTTTTTACTTTGTATGTCGAAATCAATTCCACCATTTTGCTTTTGACCCGATCGACTTCCGCGATCGCCGAAACCCGGACCCGCAAATTCGGGGTAATAATGATAATCGAACCGAAAGAATATTGGATACTTCGCGCCCGGGTGTTTCTTTGTCTGACTTCGATTATTTGGTCAAAGGGAATGATTTGTTCTTTGTTTCCGAAGCCGATGATAACAAAACTTTTTTCCGTTGCGTAAATTAAGTTTTTCGGCAAAAGTATTATAAATGTGTTATAGACGAAAAAGACGATCCAAAGGACAAAACAGATCGATTGGACGACCCTTTCGAGGCTTCCTTGATAGAGGAAACTAAAAAAAACCAAAGCGAGAATTAATAATAATGATGATGCCACCATCATAGCGACATAACCTTTGGATTTTTGGGCAATAAGAATAGGTTGATTTACTTTTTCCATGTTTTTTATTCCTTTCCTGTCAGATTCAAAATCATGATGTGTTCATCGAAATAGGTGCCGTTTGTTAATTTAATCCCTTTTTGTCTGGTACCGATAAACTCAAAACCAAATTTACGGTATAAAGAGATGGCCCGCGCGTTTTCCGCAACCACTTCCAATTCGATTTGTTCCAAGCCTTTCGCTTTTCCGAATTCGATTAATTCCGTAAGCAAAGCGCGACCGATTCCTTTGTTCCAGTAAGCTTTGATTACCGCTAGTCCAATCGATGCACGATGGGATATCCTAAGCCGTTTGTTGAAAACGATCAGACCATTCCCTACTATCTTTCCCTCAACGGTTGCGACCATCATCATATGAAGCGGCGACTCGTTTATGGCCGTCAAATGCTTCGCTTCCTGTTCCACGGTTTCGGTGCATTCTTCCACCGTGCGCAACAGAAAGTTTGTTTCTTCCGCGCAGGTTCTCAAATAGGCCAGCATTTCGCCTGCGTCTTCTGCTTTGGGATTGCGAAAATGGCAAGTCGAACCGTCTTTCAACTTAATTGTTTTTTCGTTAAAAATCATTATATGCTCCTTTTGGTCGCTTTGACATATATATTCCAAGCTTAGTATTCGGTTTTCTTTCCGATATACATGGCATGTTCGGAATAACTCAGCAACTCTTCGAGTTCCAAAAAGCCTTTGCCGATTTCAATCCAAAGAGCGATTTCTGTTTCGTCTCTTTGGAGTACGCTGTCTTCGTTCGGGGAAAAGATGCCTTCCTGACCGAACAGATGGAGTTTCCGCAAAGGAAAACGTTCCATAAACGGCAGGATATTCTTCTGGTGATAGAAACAGGCTTTCGTGAAGGCATCCCCTTCATAGTTTTTTTGCGTCTTTATCGCTTCAATCAACTGGCGGGCCAAAGGGTTTTGATAATCCTGTTCGATTAACCCCGGATTCTTCAAATCGTATATGATTCCCGCAAACCCCAGAATAAACGAAACATATATATTTCCCCCGGATTTCAGGTGTTTAAGGGCAAGTTCCACCGCTTTGATTCGGTCGGTTTCCTCCAACAGATGATAAAGCGGTCCCATCAAAAAGACATGATCGAACTTTTCCAAACCAAGGCTATCCAAATCCAGACAATTGGCAACATAAGTTTTTAAAGCAACCCCCGCTTCTTTGGCCTTGGTTAAAGCGATAGAAATATTTTGCTTGGCTAAATCGAGCAAGGTCACGTCGCACCCTTTTTTCGCGTAGTGAATGGCATACCGTCCGGGACCGCCTCCGATATCCAGAATCGTATCGCCGGGTTTGATATAACGGTCCATCATATAAGTGGTAAAAACAAATTCGAAAGGATGGGCTTCGAGCCGCTGCCATTCACTTTCCGAATTTTCTTCGTAATAATGTTTGACAATTTCGATTTCTTCTTTCATAACCTAATACTCTAAAGTTTCGCAATAATGCAAAAATTTTATATACAAGCCGTCATATTCACAGCCGCAGCTTCCGCACTCGAGGTCGGCTGCCTCGACGGCACTGACCAAATCCGCGATTATTAGTTTGGTCAAGCGATTGTTTTCCAAGGCTTCAAGCCATAAACGGGAAGGAAGAGCAAGCAATTCCCAACCCGATTCGGCAAATTTAACCTCGATGTCTTTAATCTCACTATGCATACCAATCATCCTCCCAAATCAATTCGACTGACAGTCTTTTAGAATTATACCATTTATTGGCCAGGTTTACAAACGTAATATAAAAAAAAGCCGTTTTTAGGGTTTTTAAAAATGGCTTTTTTTGATTGCAAAATATTTATTTGACGCTTTTAACCATCATTTTAACCATGAGGTTGGAGAAAGCTACCGGATTTTCGATTTTGAAGCCTTCCATCAACAATGACTGATTGTAAAGCAGCATGGCATAGTCTTTGATTTCTTCTTTGTTTGATTCGTAAACTTTTTCGATTGCTTTGAACAATTCGTGGTTAGGGTTGATTTCCAGGATTCTATCGGCTTTGATTTCGGAATCTTTTTGGAGTTTGCCCAAAACCTTTTCCATTTCGAAAGAGATTCCGTCGCCCGAAACCAAGCATACCGGCGAATCGGTCAGACGTTTGGAAATCACCACGTCTTTGACCAAACCGTCAAGCGCTTCTTTCATGGCCTGAAGGATGTCTTTTTTCTCTTCTTTGATGGTTTCCAATTTATCGAGTTCTTCTTTTTCCAAAAGTTCGTCGGTGGAAACCTGGTTAATCGATTTGAATTCAAAGTCTTTGTACTTCCGGAATTGTTTCAAAACAAATTCGTCGACTTCGTCGTTTAAAACCAGGACATCATAGCCGTGCTTTTTGTAGACATCCATTTGCGGCATGGTTTGAACTTCGTCGATGGTCGAAGCCGAAACATAATAAATCGATTTTTGGCCTTCTTTCATGTTTTTGACATAAGTATCGAAACTGATCGGTTTTTCGCTGTTGACGCTCGGGAACACCAGCAAATCCTGAAGCTGTTCCTGACGGGCGCCGAAGTTTTCGTAAGCGCCGTACTTGAGATGGGTTCCGTAGTTCTTGAAGAATTCCAGGTACGTGTCATAATCGTCTTTCATCAAAGTTTCGAGCTTGGAGAGGATTTTCTTTTCGATGTTCTTGGCCATTTTGCCCAAGACTTTATTCTGCTGCAGCATTTCCCGGCTGATGTTTAAAGACAAATCGCTGGAATCGACCAAACCTTTGACAAAGCGCAGGTAATCCGGAATCAAATCCTTGCATTTGTCCATGATAAAGACGCCTTTGGTATACAGCTGCAAGCCCCGTTCGTAGTTGATTGTATTCAGATCGTAAGGAACAACTTTCGGAATGAAGAGGAGCGCATTGTAATTGATATCCCCTTCGATGGTAAACATCAGATGGAACATCGGCGGCTGATAATCGTAAAACTTTTGCATGTAGAAATTGTTGAGTTCTTCTTCGTCGACATCGTTTTTGTTCCGCTTCCAAATCGGAACCATCGAATTCAACGTTTCAAGCGTCCGAATTGTTTCGTATTCTCCTTCGATAATCTGTCCGTGTTCGTCGTGCTTCGGTTCTTCCCTTGTCACATACATCGTAATCGGATAACGGATATAATCCGAGTATTTCTTGACAAGGCTTCTGATCATGTATTCTTCCAAATACTTGTCGTAGTTGTTGTCCTCGGTATTGTCTTTCAGATAAAGCGTAATCGAAGTTCCGGTTGCGGCCTTGTCGATTTCCCGGATTTCGTAAGTTTCCTGGCCGGTCGATGAAAACTCATAACCTTTTTCGGAAAAAGGCGATTTGGTTTCCACCACGACTTTTTTGGAAACCATGAAAGAAGAATAGAAGCCGACACCGAACTGTCCGATGATTTCGATATTTTCTTTGCCTTGGGCTTTTTCTTCTTCTATTTTTTTCAGGAATTCCAAAGAACCGGATTTGGCGATTACACCCAAGTTTTCGTTTAATTCGTCGTAAGTCATTCCGATACCGTTATCGGAAATCGTAAGGGTTCTTTGTTCTTTGTTCGGAACAATATGGATTTCGTAATCGTTCCGGCGCGGCAGATTGTCGCTTGTCAAGGATAAATAATGATACTTGTCAATTGCATCGGAAGCATTGGAGATTAATTCCCGCATGAATATTTCTTGATTGGTATAAATGGAGTTGATCATTAAATCGAGTAATCTGGCTGTTTCTGTCTGAAATTTTTTAACTTCACTCATTGCAATTCCTCCTTCTCTTAATACATATATAAATTATACTCATTTTTTTAGCACTGTCAAGTATTAAGTGCTAAAAATGATGCTTTCTTTTTAACCTGCATCACAAATATTATCAACCGAAAAAACAGGGTTACAACACCATTAAAAAAGGCAAAAAAGCCCGTAAAGGCTTTTGGTTAAGGTTTTATTTTGGCAAGAAATTCTTCTTCGGTCAGAACCGGGATTCCCAAGGCCTGGGCCTTGTCAAGTTTGCTTCCCGCATCACTGCCCGCAACCACAAAATCCGTTTTCTTGCTTACGCTCGAAGAACTTCGTCCGCCCCGTTCTTCAATCAGTTTGGTAGCTTCGTCCCGGGTAAGGGTTTCGAGTTTACCAGTTAAGACTATCGACATGCCCGCAAAAATCTGCGGAATTTCCGCTTCTTTCTGGGCAATCGGGTTGACACCCAATTCCTTCAGTTCCGCAAGCAAGCGCAAATTGTCTTCGTCCTGGAAGTAGTCGATAATGCTTTGCGCCATCACGTCACCGATATCCGGGATATCGGTCAACTCCTCGAAAGAAGCCTGCCTTAATTCGTCAATCGAACGATAGCGTTTGGCAAGGTTTTTGGAGGCCTTGTTTCCGACAAAACGGATGCCGAGACCGAAGATAAATTGGTCCAGCGTATTTTCTTTGCTTTTTTCGATAGCTTGAAGGAGATTGTCGACCTTTTTATCCCCGAAACGTTCCAATTGGGTCAGTTCGAACCGGTAATTTTTCAACCGGTAGATATCCGCAATCGTCTTGATAAATCCGAGCTGATACAAGATTTCCGTTTGTTTATCGCCCAAACCTTCGATATCCATGGCCTGCCGGCTGGCAAAGTGAATAATCTGTTCGATTTTTCTGCCGTGGCAGGCGGGATTGACACAATAGTATTCGGCTTCTTTTTCTTTCTTGACAATCGGCTGTTGGCAAACCGGGCAAACTTTAGGCATAACGTAAGGTTTGCTTTGGGGACTTCGGCGGCTGTAATCGACTTCGATTACTTCCGGAATGATTTCCCCGGCTTTACGAACCTTTACGTAGTCGCCGATCCGAATGTCTTTTTGTTTGATGAAATCTTCGTTGTTGAGGGTAGCCCGCGAAACTACGGTCCCAGCAATCAACACCGGTTCCATCACCGCATTCGGCGTAATCATGCCGGTTCGTCCGACCGTCAGGAAGATATCTTTCAAAAGGGTGGTGGCAATTTCGGCCGGGAACTTGTAGGCTATCGCCCACTTAGGAGTTTTGACCGTATAGCCGATATCGTCGTAAAGCGCGAGGTCATTGACCTTGATGACGATTCCGTCGATTTCGTAGGCCAAAGTTTTTCTTTTTTCGGTATATTCTTCGATATACTTGAAGACATCGTCCAAAGTCGGGCAAAGGCGGTATTCCGGATTGACGTTGAAGCCCCATTTTTTGAGCTGTTTCAAAAGTTCTTCATGGGTTCGGATACCGTATTTTTCCGGATTGACCAAACCGTAAGCAAAATGGTCAAGCTGGCGTTCTTTGGTAATGCTTGCGTCAAGCTGACGCAGGCTTCCCCCCGCCGCATTCCGCGGATTCGCAAACAGGGGCAATCCTTTTTTCTTCCGGTCCCCGTTCGTCTTTTCGAACGATTCGATGCTCATATATACTTCGCCGCGCACTTCCACGGTTTCGTGGCTCGTCAGGACTTTCGGAAGGGTCTTGACGGTTAACATATTCTGGGTGATATTTTCGCCGACCGTGCCGTTTCCGCGGGTTGCGCCCAAGGTAAGGAGACCGTCTTCGTAGTGAACGGTTGAGGCGATTCCGTCGATTTTCAGTTCGCAGACATAGCTCGGAAGCCGGCCGATTGCTTTAAAGATACGGTCTTCGAATTCTTTCAGTTCTTCGAAACTGAAGGCATTGGCCAAAGAAAGCATCGGATAGGCATGCTCGACTTCCTGCAAATCTAATTTCAGATAATCGCCCACCTGTTTGGTCGGACTGTTCGGCTGAGCATATTCGGGATATTCTTTTTCCAAAGCTTCCAGGCGTCTCAGCAGCGAATCGTATTCCAGGTCCGAAACGCTCGGCGCATCCAAAACGTAATACTCGTAATTGTACTGGCGGATGAGTTTGACGAGTCGGTCCATTTCCGCTTTGATTTGTTCGCTCATATTGGTCACCCCTGTAAAAATGCGATTACTTTTTCTTTAACCGGTCCCATATGTTTTGCCCTAAGCATCATGTGTCCCACGCCGGGAACCACAACGATTTCTTTCTCGGGATTCGTGCATTTCTTATAGCAGTATTCCACCGCTTTGTAAGGTACAAGTTCGTCCAAAGCTCCCCAAACAATCAATAAAGGACACTCAATCGGTTTTTTCTTCCGATTGATATACGCGATTACTTTCACGAAAGTAACGCCGTTTTTGGGACGGAATTTGGTCTTGGCGCGTTTGATGGCAAACTGCAGACCGGTTTTATCGTGTTCGTATAAATCGCGCACCGTTTCGATAAACGCTTTGGGCATCATTTTCAGGAAAGGTGTGTCCTTGTAAAGCAAACCGACATAAGTCGTCCTTTGAAAAAGATAATCCAGGCGTTCGGTCAAAACGGGATTCCGCAGGTACTTGATGGCCGGGGCAATGAGCACCAATTTATGGACCGATACGCTTTGAGCCAAATATTTGGCCACCGCTCCGCCCAATGAGAAACCGATTACATCGACTTTCGAGTATTTTTGGCACAGTTTCGGAAGCGTTTCATCCAGCAGAATCTTCATATTTTCCAAAGTGAAATTGTCGAGGCTTTCGCCATCGCCGTGTCCGGGAAGCGAAACTTTGATAACTTCGTCGTAATAAGGTTTCAGTTCGTCGGGCAAAGTCCCGAAATCCCTGATGCTCGATAAGTATCCGTGGATGATCAACACAGCGTTCATCTTATTCCTCCAGCGTTTTTCGTAAGGATGGATGGTCTTTTTTGATTTTGCGAATGCTTTTGTCCTTTTCGAACAAAACCTGAATGGTGGTTTCTTCCACCGCTATCACCAAACCGTAACCGAAGGCCGAGTGATAGATATGGTCGGAAACATGAAAATCGCGCGAAGCTTCGTCCAAGTGAAGATCTTCGGTTTTGATAATGGCCGGTTTTTCCTGGTCTTTTCGGCCCATCAGATATTCGGTCAAAAAGCGCGATTTGGGATTACGGACAATCCGGCCGTAAATGAGGCGTGTCGTGGCGCAGGAAAGGTAGATTTTTTTCTTGACTCTCGTAAACGCCACATAAGCGACCCGCCGTTCTTCTTCGATATCCGAATCTTCCCGCAAAGCCGGGAAAAGCCCTTCTTCCAACGCCACCACAAAGACGTAATCGAATTCGAGGCCTTTGGCGGAGTGGACGGTCGAAAGAACGACGCCGCTTGTTCCGGTATCCGTCGAAAGGGTTTCGTCAAGCAATATTTCGTCAAAACCCATTTGCAGGATTTCCTTTTTGCTTAAACCTTCGTTGTCGTAAATCTGTTCGAACCGGTAAAGAATCGATTTGAATTCTTCCAGATTTTCGACGCGGTTTGCTTCAAATACGTCTTCCTGGGAAAGCATTTCCAGATAGCCGGTTTTATCCAGCATGTAATCAAAGAATTCGACCAACGGCATTTGTTCGAGCGCTTTCTGAAGGTTTTCGATTAAAGCTTTGAATTCCATCAAAACGCTCGTTTTGTTGGAAGAATTGTTGGCATGCAACCACTCGATGGCTTCGAAAATGGTTTCCTGGTACATCTGGCACCGCTCGGCAATCTTTTCCACGGTCTTTTCACCGATTCCCCGCGAAGGCTGGTTGATAATCCGTTTAAAATGGAACAGATTGTCCGGTTCGAGCAGGAATTTGAGGTAACTGATTGCATCTTTGATTTCGCGCCGTTTGAGGTAGGAGAAGCCACCGTAAATCACGTACGGGATTCTTGCTTCCACAAGCGCCAGTTCGAAATTCCGCGAAACGACATTGTTTCGATAAAGCACCGCGATTTGGTTCGGATTTACACCGCCCCGAATCAGATGGGCGATTTCGTTAACCACGAAACGCACTTCGTCCTCATGATAGGTACTTTCGGTAACGACGACATCGTTTAGCTCGCCTTTTTTCGTGCTGAACAATTCTTTCTTTTCCCTTAGGACATTGTTCGCTATCAAAGTATTGGCGCCGACCAAAAGGGCATTGGTGGAACGGTAATTTTGCGTAAGTTTGATGAGCGTCACGTTGTCAAAATCTTTCATGAAAGCATACATGTTGTCGACCACGGCGCCCCGGAAAGAATAGATACTCTGATCATCGTCGCCCACGACAAAAACATTTTGGTATTTTTGGCCGAGGATTTTGATGATTTCGTATTGGGTCATATTGGTGTCTTGGAATTCGTCGACCAGAATATACCGGAACCGGTCCTGGAAATATTCCAAAACTTCCTTGTGGAGGGTAAAAACTTTTTTGGCCAAAAGCAGCAAATCGTCGAAGTCGACCAGGTTATGTTCGAACAAATAGTCCTGGTATGCTTCGTACAAAGTTGTGACGATTCCCCCGATCGGCATGACGCCGTTTTTGTAGGCGCTGATCATATTGTGCGCCGCTTTTGGGGAAAAAGCCTTCCGGTCAAAGTTTTTATCCTTATAAATTTCTGTTAACACGCGAACGCTGTCTTCGTCGTCGATTATTTCGAAATTTTGTTTGTAACCAATCAGTCCGATGAATTTTCTTAAGACGCTGGCGCAGAAAGCATGAATCGTCGAGATAAAAACTTCCCCCGCACTGGGCCCCGCCAGCGCAAAAATCCGTTCGCGCATTTCGTTGGTAGCTTTTTTGGTAAACGTGATGGCTAAAATCTGTTTGGCCGGGATGTTCCGCTCGGAAATCATGTAAGCAATCCGGGAAGTAAGGGTTCGTGTTTTTCCCGTTCCCGCCCCCGCAAACACAATCACCGGCCCGTCAACCGCTTTAACCGCTTCTTGTTGTTGAGGGTTTAAATTTTCCAAAATTTTTGACATATCACTCTGTTTTAAAAGATGATTTTAAACTGACGGTTCGGTTAAAAATCAACTCTGTTTCCTTTGCGTCGTCATCGGTATTGTAATAACCGTCCCGGATAAATTGGAACTTGTCGCCCGGTTTGGCATTCGCCAAGGCTCTTTCCACAAATCCGTGATATACGGTCCAAGAGTTAGGATTGATTCGTTCCATAAAGTTTTCGCTTGAAACATATTGATCCAAAATGAGAAAATCAAAGTGGTTAAAGGTTGCGGGAACGGCGCTGGAAGCATCCACGAAATGAATCGTGCCGTTCGGTTTGCGTTTATCGAAACCGCTGCCGCTTTTGGTTTCCGGGTCGTAGGTGCAATGGATTTCTTTGATTGAACCGTCTTCGTTGTAAATTATGTCGTTGCATTTGATGAAATAAGCATGCATCAGGCGGACTTCGACGTCTTTGGCCAACCGTTTCCAGTGTTTGTTCGGTTTTTCCGGCACGAAGTCGTCTTGGTCAATGTAGAGGTTGCGGGAGAAAGTGATTTTTCTGTATCCAAGGCCAGGATTTTCGGTATTGTTGACAGCTTCGAGTTCTTCCACCTGTCCTTCCGGATAATTGGTGATTACCACTTTCAGTGGTTTGACAACCGCCATGTAACGCGGTACTTTCAACTTCAAATCTTCCCGCAGGAAATGTTCGAGCATACCGTAGTCCACCGAAGAATTGATTTTCGACAAACCCGTCGATAAAATAAATTCTCTGATGGCATCCGGCGTAAAGCCGCGGCGTTTTAAGCCAACCAGCGTAGGCATACGCGGGTCGTCGTAACCTTTGACGATTCCTTCGGTTACGAGCTGTCTCAGATACCGCTTGCTCATGATGGTATTGGTGATACCGAGGCGGCCGAATTCGATTTGTCGCGGTCGGTGTTCGACTTCGGTGTTTTCAATCACCCAATCGTAAAGCGGGCGATGGTCTTCGTATTCCAAGCTGCAAAGCGAATGAGTTATGCCTTCGAAAGCATCCTGCAACGGATGCGCGAAATCGTACATCGGATAAATGCACCACTTGTCCTTGGTTTGGTGATGGCTGACATGAATGATACGATAGAGAACCGGATCGCGCATGTTGATGTTAGGACTTGCCATATCGATTTTGGCGCGCAAAGTTTTCGAATAGCTCGGATATTTGCCGTCGCGCATTTCCCGGAAAAGGCGCAGATTTTCTTCGATGCTGCGGTTCCGGTATGGCGATTCCTTGCCCGGTGTCGTAGTGGTTCCGCGATATTCGCTCAATTCTTCCTGGGTCAAATCGCACACGTAGGCAAGGCCCTTTTTAATCAGCAATTCGGCTTTCTCGTACGTTTTTTCGAAATAGTTCGAACCGTAAACAATGATATTCGGTTTGTAACCCAACCATTCGATATCTTTGATAATCGCATCGACGAATTCCACGTCTTCTTGCGTAGGGTTCGTATCGTCGAAGCGAAGGTTGGTTACACCGCCGAAATATTTGGCAAGTTCGAAATTGGTAATAATCGCCCGGGCATGTCCGATATGCAAATAAGCATTCGGTTCTGGCGGAAAACGCGTGACGATTTTATCAACAACCCCAGTTTCGAGGTCATTTTTCATAATGGTTTTTATAAAATTCGATGTTTCATTCATATTGATACCTCATATCAAGAAATTTTTCGGATATTGCTTGCGCCGGCATATTTATGATACAAATCGAGCAACAGCGCTTCGTCAATATCTTTTTCTTTGTCTTCAAAACAAATCATCATAATCAGAATTTTTTTGGTTGTTTCGGTTATAGAAGTGCGTTCCGTATCGCTGGAAGGCGATCCGAACGGGCCGGCATCGTCTTCGTACAAAATCATCCGGTCCACATTCAGCACGCCGCGGTTGATAGCCACGAAATAATCATCCGGAGTGCCGATGCGAATTCTGACATTGCCTTGAATTTTTTCATAGTCCACCACGCAAATGCTTCGCATCGAGCGAATGGATAAAATATTGCCCAAGTCGATTAAATCGCCCAAACGGTAGAGCCCGACTCCTTTTACGACCCGACGCAACAACGCCTCGGTTGCCAAACGGTAACGGCTGGGATCTTTCCCGCATTTCTTATACCCGTCCCGGGCTACTTTGATTTTGGGAATGTTCACAACATCGGTTAAAGGATAGCGGTTGAAGTATTCCTGTTCGGTTTCTTTCAATAAACCGGTCACCGCTTCCGTCTTTTGGTTTTTGACATCCATAGTATAAGCGATTATCGAAAAATTAGGCAACAAAGTTTTGATTTCGTCACTCAAGATGATTTGCATGTTCCGAATCACCCTTTTCCAATAATTCAAACTCCGATTTTTGGTCCAGCAAAAGCTGGTATTTTTCGTCGATCAATTGTTTGAAGGCCTGGAGTTGTTGGTAAAACGACGGTAAAGTTGTTTCGTATTTTTCCGCATCCTTTAAAACTGCGGCTATTCTTTTGTTTTGTTGGGATAGATTGGCGATGGCTTCCTCGATTTCGGTGATAGTTTGCGAGGAAGCATCGATTTCTTCTTTTAAGGTTTTGATTTCCTTGTCCAAAGCGACCAGCTTCTCTTTGGCAAACGGATCGTAAACCAGTTTCTTCCGTTCGCTTAAATCATGATCTAGTTTTTGCATTTTTTCGGACAGTCCGCTTTGAAGCTCGATTTTTTTGGTTTGCAAAGTTTTCCAATTGTTGTAAAACGTTTGGAATATGCCTGAACCGTTAATTACATTCTGCGTTTTGGCCACGTAGTCTTCGACTTTCTGAATGTTTTGTTTAACGGTCGTGTAAAGATTGCATAGTCGGATATAATCGTTTTCCTGGCGTTCCAAATCGAGACGCCGGGCATTTAACATATTTTCTCGCTCTTTTTGCTTTTCCGCAATCTCCCGTTCTCTTTGCTCTTTGTTTTCGGGAGTATCGTGTTCGGTTAAAGCAACCTTCGCTTCGCTGAAGAAACGTTCCATATTCTGGGCTATTTCTTTGTTCGATTCGCCGATTACTTCGGCTCTCGTCAAAAGGTTTTTGATTCCGGCCAGGTGATCGTTTTTCAGTTTTTCGTAACTTGAATAAAGCTCGGAAAAATATTGTTCCGCCTGGCTTAACCGGCTTTCGAGTTCGTTTCTTTCGTCTTCGATGGTCGAAGGGGTAAGTTCCTGAAGACCGGTTTTCAGTTCGGCAATTTTTTGATTCATCCCGAGAACATCTTCCTGGGCTTTGGCATTAGTTTCACTCAAGGCTTGGGTTAAAGCCATTACCTCGTCGTCAATTTTCTTTAGTTCTTCTGGGGATACGGCTTCTTTCGAAAGTGCGTGTTTACGCATTTCCGCAACTTCCCGGTTCAGTTCCGAAAAAGCGATAATGCCTTTTCTGCATCCTTCGACGACACTGTTTAGACGGTGCCACTTGCCTTCGTCTTTTTCGATTAAGGCGCGGCGTTTGTCTTTCAGTTCGTTTATCCGGTTTTCCGTATCAAAACGAATTTTTTCCAGATTGACGTATTCCTGCTCGATTTTTTCTTCCCAGGCTTTAATCTGGTCGATAATCTGCTGATTGGCCTGCAACAGTTTTTCCCGGTGTTCTTTTTCGTCGCTTGCCAGTTTGATTTCCTGTTTCAAACCGGCAATTTTGTTTTTAAGTTCTTCCCACCGCGGAGCGGTAATTTCATCAAACAGAAGCAAATACTGGTTTTGGTAATATTCCGCAAGTTCTTTCACATTGACGTTTTCCGGAGCGGTTTTAATGCTTTCGACTTGCTTTTTCAATTCCCCAATCATCTCCGCCTGTTTGGCAAGCAGTTCGTACAAATCTTTGTTTTCTTCCATTTGATACCTCCGTGGTTTATCTTTTTATTTTTTTTATATTATTTGGCAATCATCCAATAACCGACATAACCGATTAAGGCAAGCGCCAAAAGGATGGTCACGCCGTGCATCAAAATCCGTTTGATTTTAAACAGCTTATTGCTTTTGGCGAAATTGGATGCATTTTCCATATCCAAATCAAACAGTTTTTCCATTTGGGTAAAACGGTATTTCGGTTCCAAAAGATTATTCAGACCGTAAGCATCAAGCGCCGGGTTGTCGACTTTGGCCAAATAAAAACGGTAAGCTTTTTTGTATTTTTTCCGAAACGCCCGTTTTGCCCCGTCCGAAAGAACCGACAGTTGCCGGGACGATGCTTTGGCTTTTCGGTTCAAAAAACATAAAACCCGGTTTTGATAGATTCCGTAAACCAGCACAAAAAACAATACCAAAGATAAAGCCGTCAAAAGGATTTCGCCGTAAAAAGTAGAAGTAATTTCCCGCACCCGAAACAAAAAGCCGTATACGCCGGGAGCTTTCTTCTGAAACATGGCGAAATTGAAGAACACGACCAAGACTGCAAAAAAAGCAAACAAATAAATCAGCCAGGTGACAAACGGAAATTTCTTCACCCTTTTGTCTTTGGTGGCCGTTTTTTGGTTACGCACTTTTTGCGTGAATTCTTTTTCTTTGGCTAGGTATTCTTTTTTCCAGATTTTGAAATTGCGCTTGATCAGTTTGCGTTTTTTTCCTCTTCTGACATCGGTTAAAGACAAAAAAAGATACAAAGGAATCCGCTCGCCTTTTCGGGCAATCGTGAATTCGTCGACCGATTTGATATCCAAAGCAGGGTCGTCCAAATCATCGCCCACCAAAAAAGGGTTTTGTTGGAGAATGTATTGGCGGTTAACCAAAACCGGGTTAACCGTGCTTACGGAAATGTTTTCTGGACTGACTGCTTGTTTTACTTCATTCATTGCCGTACCCCTTTTTATGCAAGGTTTAATTTGGACACCAGTTTTTCTTTGGCGCCGGAAGTTATTTTCCAACCGTCAAGATAAGCGGTTAAATCGGCCTCCGTCCATTCCGGATGGTCGAGCCGGGTGAATTTCCAGAAAGTTTCCGGAAATACTTCCTTTTCCGCAAGATCGTCCATCAGGGCAATCGCGTATTGGTGGCCCCAGGTATTTTTGGTTAATTTCTTTTGCAAAGACGAATAAATGTTTTGGTATAAATATTGTTCTTTCAGGGATAAAGCCGAGGAATTGTCAAAAGCAAAAAGCGACAATTCTTCTAAATGCCCAACACTGATTTGCAACAACCCGCTCGGAAACTCCTGGCTTAAGGTTAATAAAAAGTTAGCGTAGTTGTTCGGATCTTGCATCAACGCTTCGACCGACTCTAAATATTCGGTTTCGGTAAAGCCCGTAGGCAAAGAAAGATAATTGACGGTGAAATTTTTAAGACTTTCAAAGTCTTCGATTTTGGCAAATGTTTCCGCTACCGCCTTATCGATTTTTCGGATATTGACCGTAATTCCTTCCGCTTTCAGGTAAGCGTAAAATTTGTAGGAAGTTACGGTTCCCTCAAGGCCTTGGAGCGTATGATAAGCTTGGACGATTTTTTCGTAGTCCTTCAAATCTTTTAAAATACCCTTGATATCTCCCAATTTTTCGTTGGCAGCTTCTGCGGCCAAAAGTGTGTCTTTCAATCCGCCGAAGAGCAAATTATGCACATCCTGCCAATCGTTGCCGGAAAGCATTGCCTTTCCCGAATCCGACAGTTTTTCCTTCAAAGCGGTCAAACCGTCAAACAGCGGTTTGGTAAGTTTTACAAAATCTTCGTCCAAAAACCGGTAAGAATAATCTCTGAGATTTTCTTCCAATATATCCAAAGCTTCCAAAACTTCCAAGGCATGGCGTTCGTCGTAAAAACCGACGGCTTCGAAATAATTTTCGCCGTATTTGAGAGTCTTTTCGGTAACGGTTCCTTCGTAAGGTACTCCCAGACGGGCCAGGAAAAAGACGAGCCAAGCGGAAAAACTGAGCGCAAAAAGCAGCGCAATCGGAAGATTGGTTAAAAAGCGCAAGCCCTTCTTGGGACTTTTTCTTTGTTTGCCCAGGATTTTTCCGATGGTAAAATGAAATACGATTTTGCAAAGAAGCACCAAAATAATAAAGAGGGCCAGTTTCAACCCAAAATAATAAACCAAATGGTAGTTATTCGGGGAAAGCTTGGCAATAAAAGACGGAACAAAGTTCTGACTAAGCCCCCATTGATAAACTGGCCCTAAAAAGATCGAAAGTAGAATGTAAGGGATGGCATAGGACAGTACTGCTTGCAGGTATTCCCAAAAAGTGGCACGTAGGGAAAAAAGGATATTGAATAAGACAAAGATTGCAAGAAAGCCATCCATCAACAGAATCATGACAACGGATCCTCAACGTCTTTCCGTTTCGTATCGACATTGACAATCGCGCATTCCGTGGTCAGGAAAGTCGATGCTACCGACACCGCATTGATCAGCGCGCTCTTTGCTACGCTTGTCGGGTCGATAATGCCTTTTTCGATTAAGGAAACAAAGTTTCCGGTGCTGGCGTCGAACCAGACTTTGTCGCTAACTTTTTGCAAGACTTCTTCGAAGTTGGCTCCGGCATTTTCCACGATTTGTCTGAACGGTGCCTGAAGGGCAGCTTTCAGAATATCGGCCGCCGGTTTAAAGTCGTCATTCGTAACAAACGAAGATAGTTTCTTGCTGATTTGGTAGAGGACTTTTCCTCCGCCTTCGATGATACCGGATGAGGAAGCGGCTTTCGTGGAGTTGAGCGCATCTTCCAAGCGAAGTTTTTTGTCTTTCAGTTCGGTTTCGGTCGGTGCACCCACTTTGATAACCGCAATACCGCTTAAAATCTTCGCAATCCGTTCGGATAGTTTTTCTTTTTCGTATTCGCTCTTGGTTTCGGCTAGTTCCGCCTTCAATTTTTCGGTATGTTTGATTATATTGTCGCTGTCGCCGGAACCGTCCACGATTGTGGTCTGATCTTTGGTAACGATTACTTTGGCTGCGCTGCCCAAGACTTTGGGGCTAATCGGTTCCGAAGAAATGAGGTTGGAATCGAGGTATGTTGCGCCGGTTACAACCGCTAAATCGGTCAAAAGCTGGGTCTTCCTGTCGCCGAAGCCAGGGGCTTTGGTAACCACTACCTGGAAGACGCCGCGAAGCTTGTTGACAATAAGTGCGCCCAAAACTTCCTGTTCCATATCGTCGCAGATAATCAAAAGCGGACGAGCGGATTTTACGGTTTCTTCCAAAACCGGCATAATTTCGTTCATCGTATTAATCTTCTTGTCGATAATCAAAATCAAAGGTTTTTCCAATACCGCAATCTGTTTTTCGGCTTGGTTAGCCATATATGGGGACAGATAGCCGCGGTCATAGGCATAGCCTTTTACAACGTCAAGGTAAGTATTGATGCTTTGGGATTCTTCCACGGTAATGACACCGTCGGTGCCGACTTCCTGGTAAGCTTCCTTGATGAGTTTACCGATTTCGGCCGAACCCGAAGAGATTGAGGCAATATTGGCCAAATCGTCAAACGATTCAATCGGCGTACTGACTTTGTCGATTTCTTCAATGATTTTAGGCAAGAGGTTTTGTAAACCTTTTTGAAGCATAACCGGATTTACGCCTTTGTCGATATATTTCAAACCTTCCAAAATCAGATTGGAAGCAAGCAAAATCGCGGTTGTCGTACCGTCACCGACCACGTCGTTGGTTTTGGATGCGGCTTCGATAACGACGCTTGAGCCCATGTTCATGAAGCGGTCCGGAAGCGAAATTGCTTTGGCGATGGTTACACCATCATTGACAATCTGAGGCGAGCCGAATTCCTGTTCAATTATGACATTTCTTCCCTTTGGACCAAGGGTGATTCTGGTGGCATTATACAAACATTCAATACCTTTCGCCATTTCATAGCGGGCATCTTTGGAAAATTTCAATTGTTTGCTCATGTTACATTACCTCCTATTTCACTAATTTGGCAAGGATATCGTCTTTTTTGACAACGTAGTATTCTTTTCCTTCGTGGTATATTTGATAAAGTTGTTCTTTTTTAACGACCACAATGTCGCCAACTTCTACCAGACCCTGGCCACAGCTCGCTTCCACAACTTCATAGTAATTTTCTTTTAACACAGGCATATATATTTCCTTTTCGTTTGGTTTTTCCAATTCGGTTTTGCGAATTAGAATTCTGTCATTTAATGCTTTTAACATAATAAATATACCTCCTTTTCTATTTATTATAGCACATAGTGGTAAATTCTTCAAGTATTCTTGCCTAAATTTTTAATTCCAAAAAAGACAAAAAATTAGCCTTAATTTATCGCAAGTTTCTAGTCTTCGGTCTTTACTTAGCTATAAAAAAGATCATGGGTATAATACTTTTCTTAAATAACTAGTATCCAACTGTTGTTTTGATTGCTTTTTAGTTGTTTATTAATATTAGTGTAAATTGAATCCAAATAAATCATAAACAAAAGCACATATATGTAAAGTTTCCTTTTTTTAATAAGTTTTACATTTTAAAATAGAAGAATCAATTAAAATTAAGAACCCTTGAATAAGCATTATCAGGGTTTTCTAGCTTTACCTGCCCTTTCTCTTATTTTTCAATAAATTTCTCAAAACGATTTGAAAATATTGAAAAGAATATTTTTTAAGAAAAAATGGGGAGCTTTTTAAACATTTTCATATTGTTCATTCCAAATCTTTTTTGCAAAACCAATCGTTTGTTTATCTTATCGTTATTGGAATTCAAAATAAACCTTTATTAACTCCTATAAACGATTTAAGGTAAATAAAAACAAACTCCCTTATTTTAAGAAGAGTCTGTCAATTTATTATAGTAATTTATAATCAAGTCCTGCGTAATTACCTTTAAATAAGTAAATCTAGTATTTACAAGTATAATACCATATGTTTTTCGTTGTTTCCCTTTTTTATTTTAAACCTTTGCAAAAAGATTCAAAATTCGTCAGAATATCGGATAAGTTTTTTATCTTTGGTTTTTTTAGGCACTGATTCGTTTGGACGCCTTTTTGACAATCAATTCTTCCAAAGCATGGCTTTGAATATCCTCTAACAGTTGTTCTTTCGGACGGTACCAGGAAAGATCGTAACAGAAATGTCCGTCATAATAAACCTGAATGTTTTTTTTCTTGGCTTGTTTGGAAATCAACAGCGCCAAGGTTTTAAAATGGTATTTAATCAGCATTTGCGCATAGCCCATGATGTAGTCGTAAAACAAAGCACTGTCGCTTACGATTTTATCGATTTTTAAGTAACGGTTGATGATTTCCAAAGTATAGTTATTGATGTTTTCGGTTTCGGTTTCGATGTAACAAGTAAAAGTTCTGGAGGGATGGGCAATGCTTTTCACGAATTTTTCAAACCGTTTTTTTCCCGATTGAAAGCGGTCTTCGATGGCATCGACGCTGATAGTGCTTTTACGGTCTTTAATTTCGATTGCAATAATTTTATCGAAAGTTTTCTCGTATTGCGCCTCTGCTCTCCTGAAGATTTTTTGCACCTGTTGGTCGGTTAAGGAATCGTCTTCCAGACTGTACTTGACCCCTTCCGAGAAAGTTTTGATAGTTTCTTCGTAACGGTAATCCCCCCGTTGGCTCAGCGAGTCTTTTCCGACAATCGAAGAAAAATAATGTTTGTCGTCGACATACAGATAATCGTTGTTGTTGTGACGGGACAAAAACCCGAGCGCCGCATGCTTCAAAGCGGGATAAAAGAAAGAACCCTCATATCGGACCGAACCGTAATGTTTGAAAATTTCTTTCAGCAAATGGTGAATTATGCCGGTCGGAATCGGTGGATAGAAATTCCAAAACAGGACCAACTCGTAGTCGGTATCGTCAATCAGATTCACCAATTCGATCGCGAATTTCGCGAGCACAATCTCAAAATCATAGCGGTATCCGGCAAATTCCAAATTAAACGAAAAGATATTTTCATGCACATTGTCCAAATACGGATCCGCCAAAGGGGTAAAAACCCAATCTTTGGCATCGTAATCGAACTTGCAACTGTTGTAAAAGAAAGGAAAACTGTGCCCGTCGATGGCAAAAAAGGCCCTTTTGGTCTTTAAACCCTCTTTGACAAAAAGTTTCGTCTGGCCGTGGGATATTTCCGCAAAATAAGTTTTCATAAAGCGTTGACACCTTCTTTGAGCAGTTGGAAATCATAATTCCGACAGGCTTCCAGGTATTTTTCCTGATCGTTCAGCCAATAATGGCCCAAATAAATTTTGGGAAATGATTTAAATTGATGGGCAAACGCGACGATATCGTCCTTGGAGATATGCAGACCGAACGACCAATCGACATTGAATTTCTCGTATTTCCGGCTCGAAAGCCTGATGGTTTTGGGTATTTCCCTCGGTGTCATAAAATGGTTATCCAACACAATCTTGTTTAAGGCATAGGCATTGTAACCCTGCTCGGAAATAATGCGCAAATACCAGTTGAGGTCGTTTTCGTAGATGATGACATGGTCCGCCAAACATCTGATTTCCGATAATTTCTGCGCCAGAAAAACCGCTTTTTCGGGCCGAACGTGAAAAGTAATATGGTTTATGTGTTTCACGGCACCCGCTTTTTTGTTAATAAACTGGGTTTTGAAATCATTGCCCAAAAAATTGGTTCCGTCCATGATGATGACGTCAACTTCCAAAAGTTCCGGACAATAGTATTTTCGGTAGTCTTTTCCTTCGACAAAGTCCATATCACCGGTATAAAGCAGTTTCAATTCCGGCGATACGAGATAAATCATCGAGGAACCGAAAGTATGGCCGGATGGATACAAAGTAACCCGCAAATCTCCCTCAAGTTTATGTTCGCTGAAAAAAAACAGTGTTTGGATGTTATCGAAACGGTTGATGACTTCCGCGGTTTTTACCGCACCGGACTTTTCGTAGGTGAGCATTTGTCTAACCATTTCCGCCATGATTTTTTTGGTGGTTTGGGTGGTATAAACCACACAATCGTTTTTAAGATAGGTAATCAGGCGGACCAAAGCCTGCCAGTGGTCCAGGTGTTCATGCGAAATGAACAAATAATCGACATCGCTGACGTCGCTTGGGGTCAACTGATCTCCCCCGCAATCCAGCATGATTACTTTCCCGCATGTTTCAAATTTGTAAGTAGTGATTTTTCGTTCCGGATCGGTTCCGATTCCGTAAGATATTAATTTCATTTTTCCCCCCCTTTAGCGGCATTTCTGCCCTTGCCTAACTTAAGTATAATCGTTATTTCCCCAAATATCAAACAAAATTGTAATTTTATGTTGGCGGCCTTTTGGCATCCCTGATTGCTTTGACGAACTCGATAACAATAATCGGAACAAGGGATAACGCAAAGCAAAGCAGCAAATAATTGAATTCCAACGGAACGACTTTAAACACCCGGGCAAGGGGTTTAATATAACAAATTCCGATTTGCAGGGCAATTCCCAGCCCGAAAGCAAGCAGCAGGTATTTGTTGGAAAACAGCCGTTTGTTGAAAATGCTGTGTTTGCTTTTCATGTTAAAAGCATGAAACAGCTGGGTGGTCGACAAAGTCGTAAAAGCCATGGTTTGACCGAGGTAACTTGTGGGATCGGCGGTGTGACCGATTAAGTAAGCGGTCAAGGTAAGCGTACCAATCATCAGCCCCTGCCAAATAATGGCCCGTCCCAAACGGTTGGCAAAAAACGATTCGTTTTTGTTACGAGGCGGGATACCCATCAGATCGTCGTCGATATCGACGATTCCCAAAGCAAAAGCCGGGAGACTGTCGGTGATTAGATTAACCCATAAAAGGTGCATCGCAAAAAGCGGTACCCCAAAGTTGAAGCCGGGAAAAAGAACCGCAAGAAGCGAAGCCGTAAAAATCGTAAAGACTTCCCCGGTATTACTTGACAGAAGATACTGTACGACTTTTTTGATATTGTCATAGATATTTCGCCCCAATTCCACCGCTACGATTATCGTGGCGTAGTTGTCGTCCACCAATATTACGTCGGCGGCTTCCTTGGCTACATCAGTTCCGGTGATTCCCATCGCGCAGCCAATATCTGCTTTGGCAAGAGCAGGCGAATCGTTCACCCCGTCTCCGGTCATTGCTACCACGTGGCCCTTCTTTTGCCAGGCTTCCACAATCCTGACCTTGTCTTCGGGGTTTACCCTGGCATAAACCGAGTACGATTCGATTTTTTCAAACAGTTCCCGGTCGGTCAATTTATTCAAAGCGCTGCCCGATATTGCTTCCGAATCGTCTTGCAAAATATTCAATTCTTTGGCAATAGCAATTCCCGTCTGCAAATGGTCGCCGGTAATCATTATGGTTTTGATGCCCGCTTTTTGGGCCTGAAAAACCGCTTTTTTGACCTCGGGCCGGGCCGGATCGATCATTCCCACCATTCCCAAAAAAAGCAAATCGTCTTCGATTTCCTCGCTTTTTAAAACGGCGGGCAGGTTTTTGATTTTTTTGATTCCCAGCGCAAGAATTCTTAAAGCCCGCGCCGACAATTCTTCGTTGATGTCGTAGAGTTCTTTTTTGTTGGCGGTTTTGGAACGGTTGATTACGATATCGAAAGCTCCCTTGGTTACGATCAGATAATCGGATTGGGTTTTGAGAACCACGCTCATCATCTTCCGGTTGGAATCAAAGGGAAGCTCCGCGACTCTTTGCATGGTATTTTTGATCCCGATTTTCTCCGCCGCATCCAACAGCGCAAGTTCCGTCGGATCCCCCAGCCGTATGATTTCGCCGTTTTCATTTGATACGGATGCATCCGTGCAAAGGGCAAACAGGCCTAACAGGTATTTTTCTTCGTCCGTCAGGGGTTCTTCCAATTTCTTCACTTCGCCTTTTCGGTTGACAACGGTAGTAACGGTCATTTTGTTTTCCGTAAGCGTCCCGGTTTTGTCGGAACAGACAACCGAAGCCGCGCCGAGCGTTTCCACCGCAGGCAGTTTTTTGACGATGGCTTGATGTTTTGCCATTCTTTCGACGCCCAAGGCAAGAATCACCGTAACCACGGTCGCCAAAGCTTCGGGGATGGAAGCAACCGCCAACGCAACCGCCGTCATGAAACTGTCGGTAAATTCTTCGCCCGACCACAGTTCCAAAGCCAAAACAAGCAGGCAAACCCCGATGCAAAAGAAAGCTATCACTTTCCCGATTTGTTCCAGACGTTTCTGAAGCGGCGTCAGTTCCTTGTCGGGGTCGGCTAAGCGCGCGGCGATTTTGCCGATTTCGGTTTTCATACCCGTTGCATAAACGATTCCTTTGCCCCGACCGTAAGTTACGTGCGTCGCCAAAAAGGCTAAATTGCTTAAATCACCGAGCGTCGAATGTTCTTCCGAAAGCTTTTCCGCCTGCTTTTCGACCGGAACCGATTCCCCGGTCAGGGCGCTTTCGTCCACCTGCAGATTGATTGCTTCGATAATGCGTAAATCGGCCGGAACAAAATCCCCGGTTTCAAGCAAAACGATATCGCCAAGGACGATTTTTTTGCTTTCGATTTGTTGAATCGTTCCCTCCCGCAATACTTTGGCCTGGGGCGAACTCATTTTTTTTAAGGCATCCAGCGCGTTTTCCGCTTTGCTTTCCTGAATTACTCCCAAAGTCGCATTCAGCAAAACCACAACCAAAATAACAAACCCGTCCAACCATTCTTTCGGATTGACGGCCACGGAAATAAAAGCAGCGATTAACAAAATAATCACCAACAGATCTTTGAACTGGCTTAAAAAACGAACCACCAGGCTCGTTTTCTTTTTGCCGGTCAAAGCGTTGGGACCGTATTCTGCTAATCGCTTTTTGGCTTCCTGATTTGTTAAACCGTTTCGGTCATTGCTTTGCAAATGTTTTACGGCTTCGTTTGGGGTTAGCTGACAGATTTTTTTCATCCTACTTACATCCTTGCATTTTTTACTGATGTAAGTATACTGCTTTTTAAAACGAAATTTTGTTTTTATTTGTCAAAACGGCTAATTATTATTGATTAATTTCTCTTTCTTCGCCTGATAATAGCCGGCCACGGCAATCATCGCCGCATTGTCCGTGCAGTATTTAAACGGCGGAAACGATAACCTGACGCCGGGGAGTTCTTTTACCTTTTCGGTCAGGGTTTCCCGAAGCGAAGAGTTGGCCGCTACCCCGCCTGCAACAATAATATGCTTGGCCCCGAATTCCCGGGCCGCCCGGAGCGTCTTTTCGCACAAGACATCGATTACCGCGTTTTGGAAGCTTGCGGCGAGGTCGTTTTTGTCGACAGTTTCGCCGTTTTGGATGAGTTTGTGATTTAAGTTGATGACGGCCGACTTAAGCCCCGAAAAACTGAAATCGTAACTGTCTTTGCCAAGGTGGATATGCGGCAAAGGGTAGACGGGTTTACCGAGTTTGGCCATTTTGTCGATAATCGGACCTCCCGGATAACCGACTTCCACGACGCGGGCGACTTTGTCGTATGCTTCTCCCACCGCATCATCCAAGGTTTCTCCCAGTTTTTCAAACTCGAAGTGGTCTTTCATGAGGATGAGTTCGGTGTGTCCGCCGGATACAACAAGGGCCAAAACCGGGAAGGTAAACTCGCTTACCAACCGGTTGGCATATATATGACCGTGGATATGATTGACCATCACGAGCGGTTTGTCAAAGGCAAGACTGATTGTCTTCGCCGCATTCACTCCCACCATCAAAGACCCGACAAGTCCCGGAGTGGCGGTGCAGGCGACCAGATCGATATCTTGGTACCAGACTTTGGCATCCGTCAGTGCTTCTTCCAAAACATAAGTGATTTTTTCGATATGATGGCGGCTGGCAATTTCGGGAACCACCCCGCCGTATTTTTGATGAATGTCGATCTGCGAAAAGACGACGTTGCTTAAGACGCTGAATTCCCCGTTTCGGGCTTCCATAATCGCAACGGCCGTTTCGTCGCAGCTAGATTCGATAGCTAATATTTTCATGATAACTCCTTCATCATCACGATGGCGTCCTGACCGTCGTGATAATAGTTTTTGCGCACTCTCACCATTTTCAATCCTTGCAAAGTATAAAAATTGATGGCACGCTGATTGCTTTCTTTTACTTCCAGACTTACGGTTTTGGCACCTTTCGCTTTGGCGTAATCGATTAAAGCGTTAAACATCTTCTGACCGATGCCCTGGTGCCAATAAGCCGGATCGATTACGAAATTGATAATTTCGAGTTCTTCGGCCACCAGCCATCCTCCGATATAACCGATTACCTGGTTGCCGTAAGTTGCCACGATAAACTTGGCCAAAGGGTTTCTCGCTTCGGTGGAAAGCATTTCCTGACCGAGCGTTTCGCCCAAAAGTTTGGTTTCCAATTCCACCAGTTGTTCGACGTCGCTAATCCAAAGGTCGCGCAGTTTCAGCATTTTACACTCCGCTCCTCAAGTAATTCGGGACAAACGAATGCACGTCTTTGACTTCTTCAATCAATCCTTTTTCGATTAACTTAGGGATATCGTACTGCGGATTGACGGCGTTTATATATATGGCATCCGGATATAGGTTTTGCAAATCGGAAAAAGGAATATATATGTCGTCCTGAACGGTTTCAAAGTTTCCCTTGATAATTCTGACGGTTTTTGCGAAAGCTCCGCCCCGTCGGGCATCCATGTAAGCCACATAAAAGCCGTCTTGGTCAAGGTAAGAACTAAGAAGCAAATCCAACGAACTGAATGTCCAAAGCGGAATCCTTTCGGCATGGGCCAATACTTTCGCGACCGTCCCCGCAACCCTTAACCCCGTATAGGAACCCGGGCCTTTGCAGACCAAAACGCGTTTGACTTCGCCGATGGAAACTTTCGAATCTTTTAACAGGTTTTTCAGGCAATCCGTCAGCATTTCGCTGTGGTTGTTGTTTCCCTCCTGCATTCTTTCGGAATAAACTTTACCGTCTTTTACCAAGGCGATATACAGATATTTGTACGATGTGTCGATTACCAAATCAAACATACTATTTACCTCCGAATGCCTGGACTATTTTTTCGATTAAAGCCGAATCGCTTCCTGATAGCAAAATTTTTCTTTCGGTTTCGCCCAGGATTTTTATCGTAAGATACAAGGTATCCGCCGGAAGCAAATCACCGATGATATCCGCCCATTCGACGACCGTCGCACCGCCTAAGTAAAAATACTCTTCCAGGTCGAAATCGCTGAGGCTGCCCTTCGTGCGGTAGACGTCGAGATGGTACAAATAAGGCACGTCCGACCTTTTGGTTTTATATACTTTCATAATCGTGAATGTCGGGCTGTTGATGGTTTCTTCCACCCCCAAGGCAAGTCCGATGCCTTTGGTCAGAGTCGTCTTGCCCGCACCCAAATCGCCTCTTAAGGCTATGACGGTGTTGGGACTCAAGGCTTGTCCGATGGTTTTGCCCAACATAACGGTTTCTTCGATAGATTTAATTGATAAGACTGTTTCGTTCATATTTCACCATATTTTTCCAGGAAATTCAAAATGCCCGAATAAATCATTAAGGCTATTTTTTCCTGATATTCGTTTGTATTTAATTTATCACATTCTTCGGGATTAGTCAAAAAACCCACTTCGACCAAACAGCCGACAACGGTGACTTCGTCAATCAGATACTTTCCGAAGATGGCTTTGGCAAGTCTTTTGTTCATCGGATCCGCCGCATAAAGCATATTCTGAATCGCTGCGGCCAGGTGCCGGTTTTCTTCCCAAAGCGGGTTATAAAAAGTCTGGGCGCCTCTTACGCTTTTTACCGGAAAGCTGTTGGCATGAATGCTTACGTAAAGGCTGGCATCGGAGCCGTTGATTAAGGCAACCCGTTTATAGATATCGTCGCGTTTGTTGTTTGCAAGTGCAAAATCATCGTCTCTGGTCAGAGAAACCCGAAAACCGGTTCTTTGCAAATAACGGGCAAGTTTCAGGCCGATGGCCAAAGTAATTGCTTTTTCCGCCGTTTCGTTTCCTACCGCTCCGCCGTCGAATCCGCCGTGTCCGGGATCGATATATATATGATAACTATTATCCCGAAGACGGTTTGTTTGGGAAAAGACCGTAAAAGCCGTTCCCAAAGCAAAGACAATAAGAAAAGTTAAAAATAAAATGATCAGTTTCTTCATAAGAACACCTACAATCATTTTATTTTTAACGGCATTAAATCATTCATTCAGATCGATGATTAAGTTGCGCAGGATTGTCAACAATTCGTTTTCCTGTTCGCTCGTTAAAGGGGGCAGAATATTGTTATCATTTTTGACGTGGGTCGGAACGGTATCAAGATGAAAACCCGCAACTTCCCCCTCTACCAGCATGATGGTGGTAGGAGCGTTGATGCGATCGTTTTTGGCATCCACCGCCACCGCAAACTTTTCCTTCATCACCAAATATTTTTCGTGATCCGGAGAATCGGGATTATCGCGCATATCTTTGATGTCGACATAATAAATAACTTTGTGGTGTTTTTCCTTGGCCACCCGATTGACATAAGGCATCAGTTTCTGGCACCACGGGCAGCTCTTGAAACCCAAAACGATTATACCGGTTTCTTTGTTTTCGATCATGCTCAGAACTTTATCGACCGTAACGGTTTCAAAAAGATGTTTGTTGTCGGTTACTTCCGGATAATCGGTTTGAAAAGCATCCTTTTTGTTGCATCCCTGTAAGAATAACAAACCCGCGCTAAAGATTAAGGTTAAATAAAGAATCTTTTTAAACATGCCCTTTCTCCTTTTCTTTGGCTATCCAAAGCGGTAAGTTGTCTTTCAGAGGTTTAAAACCGATTTTAAAAACCGGCAAACGGCATTTAACCCCGCGTGATTTGTGAATCTGTTTGTAGGAAAGTTTAACTCGTTTGTTTTCCTCGTCGACATCGATTACCTTGAGTTTGATTTCCTGACCGACTTTGACGTAATCGGAAATATCGCGTACAAAATAATCGGAAAACTCGGAGATATGGATTAGACCGTCATAATCTTCCACCGTGACAAAGGCCCCGTATCCGATGATATTGGTTATCTTTCCGTATACAATGTCACCGATTTTCATAAGGTATCCCCCTTTATTCGACTTGTTCGACGCCTATGACTCCGGGAACCTCCTCGAGAAGAATCGCTTCAATCCCTTCGGATAAAGTTACGTCGATGTAACTGCATCCCACGCAGGCGCCCACCAAGCGCACATAGACGATTCCGTTTTCGAATTTAACATATTCGACATCGCCGCCATCTCTTTGGAGATACGGACGCAATTTGTTGATTGTGCTTTTGATTAACTTTTCTGTGTCCATTTAAACATCACTCCATTTGATAAAATTATACTATAATTTTACCAATTATGGGGCAATAATGCACGTTAAAAGGATATGGGGGCTTTTTTCCCTTTTTTATTCTTTTTTTAGCCTTCCCCAATTGGTAGGGCAGGCTGAAAAAAACCGTAATAACGGGGCACTTCGCCCTGAACCGCAAGCGATGCCAGCAGTATTTTCGAAGTCGCATCCACGTTTCTTTTGGCCAGGGGCAAAAAAGCTTCCAGCCCGAAATCCAAAACCAGGTAAACTTCAATCAGACTGTTGTTGATACCGAACTCCGAAGTCAAAGTGACGATATCCGCCCGATACGTTCCCAAAGGTTTGACCGGAACGCGGATTTTGGGACCCGCACCCGCCAAAATGTTTTGGCTGATTAAAAACCCAAGCGGCAGTTCGACTTGACCGAAAGCTTGGTTTAAGGCTTCGGTTGCCAGAAGTTCTCCCATTCTTTCGTTTATCATACCTAAAATCGCATTGGTTGCTTTGGTGTTGATAACCACGCTTTTTACTCCCGAATTGTCGTATTTGGCTGTCAGAATGTTTTCGGTTTCCAGTTCGGGAACGATTTTTTCGGAGATAATGCTTGCCACGACAAACGAGGCATGGGTTTGGATTTGGCTGTTGATAAAGACCGTCGTGCGGTCGCTGTAGTAATTGTCGACTGCTTTTAAGATTAAAGCAGGAACAAGAAGAATCAGCAACAAAACCGTAATTTTTCGCATCAATCGCAAAGAGTATCACCTTGCTACATTGTACTGACGATGGGCATTTTTAATTCGGGAAAGCAAAAAAAGATGGTTGCCCATCTTTTCACATCTTAAATATTCCGTTTGACCAAACAAACGGCTTCCGCCGCAACCCCTTCTTCCTTACCCACCAGACCGCGTTTTTCCATGGTCGTGGCTTTAACCGATACCTGGGTTTCCGAAATACCAAGAAGGCAAGCGATGTTTTGGGCCATTTTGGTTTTATAATGATACAGTTTCGGTTTTTCCAAATATACAGTAACGTCGACATAAAGGATTTGCGCCTGCGCTTTTTTGGCATATCGCATCACTTCTTGGACGAAGTATGACGAAGACATGTCTTTGTAACGGAAATCGATATCCGGGAAAAGGGTACCGAGATCGCCCAGTTTCAAAGCCCCCATGATGCTTTCCGCTACCACATGGTACACCACGTCCGCATCACTGTGCCCCGCGAGCCCCCATTCAAACGAAATCGTAATTCCCCCCAAAACCAACGGACGGTTTCGTTCGAACGGATGAAAATCAAACGAAAAGCCGATGGCTTTAGCCTGACTTAAGGCTTGGCTTTTGCGTTTTTCCAAACGGTTTTTGATTAACGCCAAATCTTCGGGTGTCGTGAGTTTGGTGTGGGGATGGGTTTCTTCCAAAAAAGCGATAGGAAGTTCGTTTTCGATTAACATGATTTCGTCGAGAATCGCTTCATCTGGCAGTTTCGGATTTCGGATAAAAGGAAGGGCCTTTAAGGTAAATCCCTGCGGCGTCGTCACGGCTTTGAGTTTTTTCCGGTCGAGTGTCACGGTTTTTTCATCAACTAATTTTACGGTATCCGCCACTTTATGGTAAAAAGTAGCCCCGTCATTCGTTTCAAGTGCCCGAAGCATCGAATCGATATCTTCGTTTTGGACAAAGGGCCTTACGCCGTCGTGCACGATAAAACAAGCTGATTCCAAATATTTCAGACCGTTTCGGACGCTTTCCGCCCGCGTTTTTCCCCCGACGGTCAAAACAATTCTTTCTAAAGGGTAATGATTTTCTTCCAAAAAAGCTTTGACTTCTTCGGTTTCTGAAGGGTGCATAACGACAATCGCTTTGTTCAAGGCGGGATGGCTTAAGAAAACATCCAAGGCAAAGGAAAAGATGGGACTATTGTTAACCGTTTCCCAACTTTTGCGAAAGGTCGGGCTGTAGCGTGTCCCCTCCCCCGCCATCACATAAACCAAATCAAATTTCTTCATCGTTCTTCCCCAGCGCGGTTTTCAGGATTGTTTCGATCTTTTCGAAAGCCTCTTTGGGATTGCTATCTTCAAGTTCCTTCAGTTTTGCTTCTTCGTCTTCGTCTTTCAGGACATCTTCTTCTGCATCCTCCGCTTTGCCCAACAGATGGATAACGGATACAAGACCCCGTTCCTTTTCCAGATAAATCGCGTTTTCCACGACATGATAGAAACTTCCGTTTACAAGCAAGCGGTATTTCAGTCTTGTGGTCGAAAGCGAATTGACGGTCGAAGCCTGTTCGATGTAGAAATCCAAATCGTCGGGATGAATCATGGCAATGAAATCATCGAACGATAGTTCCGGAACACCGAGCGAAGTTGCCTTTTGGAACAAATCGGTCGCCACATAGGTTTTGGTCTGGAAATCGTAATAAAGAATCGCCTGGTTCGAAAGCGACATCAGAATATGGGCTTTGCACAAAGCGTCTTCCCAACCCTGGCGCGCTTTGTCCAAATCCTGGCGGAGAAAATCCAAAATTTCCAACCGGTTCTGCGTCAGATAAACGTTTTTGCCGAAAAATTTTTCGCCGTCATAGAGCGGCTGCACGATGCCGCGAAAACTTTCGATTTTTCCTTTCACCAAGGCTTCGATTTCGAATTTGTATAATTGGTACGGTTTGACGCTTTTTTTGTAATCTTCCCGGAAAACTTCCAAAGCGGTTTCGTTGGCTTCTTTTCCTCCGATTTTCGTAATATCGAAATTATTCAGAAGCAAATCGAGGCCTTTTTCTTTTTTCAGTTCCGCCGGGGTCAGTCCCGAAAGAGCCGAAACGGAAACCGAAGCATCGACGATTTTGTCTTTGGCATTGGTCGAAAAGAAATAATCGGAATCGGTGTTTTTCAGGTGGTGAACGATTTTTTCGCGTCTTAAGTTCTGACGCTTATAAATTTTGCAATAGGTAAAAGCGCTGTAAAACAAGAGCAGCACAAGCGCCGAAACAAACAAATATTGGTATACAGCCTTAAAAGGATAAAAATAGATATATATCCCCGTCAGTACCAACAAACCAAAAAACTCGGCATAACCGAACGACCTGTGATTTAGCAACTTGATAATACCGAGGACAATAATGCCCGTAACAAGGGCGGCAGAAAGAAGCAAAAGCGGTTGATTTACAGCCTGGATAATGGCTTTTAAATGATCAATCAACATCGGCCCCGCCTCCTTATTTTACGATGATGTTTTGCATGAGCGAAAGACGCAGGTTGTCGAGCGAAATCTCCGTGGTGATGGTTCCGTCAATCGTAGTCGAGATATGGCCGGTTTCTTCGGAAACAACTATCGTGAAAGCATCGCTTACTTCGCTGATACCGATGGCCGCGCGGTGACGGGATCCCAAGTTCTTCGGAATATCGGCTTTGTCGGAAGAAGGAAGGAAAGCGCCCGCGCACATAAGAGTTGTTCCGCGGATAATGACCGCGCCGTCGTGAAGCGGCGTGCCCGGCAAAAAGATGGTTGACAACAATTCAAAACTGATGGCAGATTCCAAACGAATTGCTTTTTCGATATAAGTATTCAGAGAATGTTCTTTTTCGATGGTAATCAAGGCACCGATCGATCTTTTCGACAAATAGTCGACGGTTGTTACCAAAGTATTGATGAGCTGTTCCTTGGCGACTTCGTCGCTCGCAAAACTTTTGGTGGTTCTGCTTCTGACGATATCGCCGAGATATGCCCGGATTTCCGGCGCATAATAAACGATAACTACCCCGATAAAGATTACAAGCGCCCATTTATACACCGCCAGCATCATCCAAAGATCAAGTATCGAAATAATGGCAAAAAGCGCCACCATCGAAAAGACGGTCAAAAGCACAATTTCTTTTTTGGAATGACGAAGGAAAAACTTAATGACAAAGAAAAGCGTGATTCCCACCAACACCGCATCCACCGTAAAACGGACCAAGCCGGCCGGCGAATAATTGTTGGTGTAATCTTTTATGTATTCAATAATGTTTTCAATAATCTTGTAATTCATGAGCATACTCCTTCATACAACTTTGTAAGTATTTGATAATTTTTTCATTGTTTTCGTCAATGGCATAATCTAAAGGGGTCAGGTTTTTCTCATCAACAAGCATTAAGTCGGCACCGTGATTGATCAGCAACTTGATGATATCGAGGTTGCCCTTGATAACCGCAAGATGCAGAGGGGTTTGTTCGAATTCTCCCAAAGCATTGATATCAATTTCCAATTTCAACAGTTCTTTGATTGCGTAATAGCAATCGTGCAAAATGGCAAAATGCAAAGGCGTATTGTAATCAAGATCGCAAACCCGCGCATCGACCCCGAGCTCCCCGAGGATTCGAACCGTTCCTTTGGCATTGGCCTTAACCGCATAATGCATCAGCGTGCGCCCGCGGTATAAGGGTTGATTGACGTCGACCCCGGCTTGGATAGCCCGTTTCAGTTTGCTTTTCAAAGCGCCGGTCGAGGAAGGTTTGCGTTTGATTTCTCTGACAATGTCGCGTAAGATTTGTTTTTGCGTCATGGCAGGCTAAAACTCTTCGTGCAAAACAATCTCCTGATTGTCGCATTGTTCTTTCATTTCTTTGATAAAGGCGTTGACTGTTGAATTGAATTGATTGATTAAGTCGCTTGTGAAAATCATTTTTACAAACCACCCGTTCTTTTGATACTGTTCGTAATAGAAATGATAGATATCGATTAAAGATAAGGATTTTCCGTTGCTTTTTTCCAGAATAATGATACCGACAGGTTTGATTCCTTTGATAATGATATCGAAAGCGCCGAAACCCGGTTCCGGTTTCAGGCCTTTTTTGACCAGCCTGTCAAAGAACAGCTTGGCGACTCCTTCCAGCTTTTTGGCTTCCTGGGTCGAAGTGCCGATTAGGTTTTCGATGGTCTGCCGTTTGCTTTCGTTTTCCTGGGCGTTTTTGCCCTGCAAATAAAGCAGCACGATTTTATCCTGAGCAACGGTAAAGTTTCGGAAAATCAAAGCCTGGTTTTGGTAATCGAACGATTCCAAATCCGGGTAATAGAGATATATTTCGTGGACATAGCGCGTGCCTTCCTGGGAAGCGTTGATAATCCTGATATTCCAGGAAAGGATATTGACGATTTCCACATCCGAGAAATAGCGTTTCAGTTTCATAACGATTTCGGTATAGAAAGCTCTTTGCGTTTCCAGGTCGGCAATCACGATATTCACCGTTTTTTGGGCATTGCGATAGATGAGGTTGACAATCATCGTCGCGAATTCCGCAATCGACTCAATCGCTTTGACTTCGATTAGCGGCGAGAACTCGTAAATATATTGGTTTCTAACATTCCAGTTGTTTTGGAATCTGGTGCTCACCTTGACATACCGGTAAGGCAGATACGATAATGAGCCTTTGTCGATCCGTTTCATCAGCGTATTCGAAATGGAACTGCGGAAACTGGTATCACCGAAGACGATAACCTGGTTGCATTCGCTGATGCGATTGTATTTGTGCGCGCTCGAAAGGTGCGCGTCGTCCACGATGACCAAGTCAAAAACTTTCAGATCAATCGGGCTGTTGAAAATATCGATATCGGCCAAATACAGAAGTTTGAACCGTTCGCCCGCTTCGATTTGTTTTTGGTGCTGATGGAACGGTATATTGTCCAATTTGTTGCGTACTTTCGGATATTGGAGAGCCGCTTCCTTCTGAAGCGAAGACAAATTCTTCGCGCAGTAATTTTTTTCGAGTTCCGTCAATTCCGACAAATACTTCAGGATTTCCTGTTTGGAGATTACGTTTGTTTTTTTCTCGAACTCCTGTTTGAGTTTTAGATAGCAGGAAAGCAAAAAGCGCGTTTTGATTCCTTTGTGGTAGAGCGATTTCTTAATGCCATCCACCAGATCGTGCAAACCGTAATCTTCGAGTGTGCGCAGATGTTCCATGACGATGAACATCGGTTCCATCTGGGTGATTTTGGAGGTATAGGATTTGATGAGTTCTAGGGTTTGGTCGAGCGGAATATCGTGGAATTGGGACAAACCACCGCGGAAATACCGGGAGAATTGGCGGTAGGTTTCCAGCCAGTTCCGGTAAAGTCCTTCCAATTGGAAATACTCATTGGTCATTTCCTTCATCTTTTTGGAAGACAAAAGTTCCTGAAGCTGCTCCGGAGCGATGACCCGGGCAGAGAAATCGTCGAAATGGTCGATCAGTTTCGAGACATTGACGCAGTTGGTGTCGAGTCCGCGGTAGAGTTCCCCGAGCAGGCTGTTGTATTGGTCTCTTCTGCTTTCGACCGTCTGTTCGAGATCGATCAAATCCTGGTCTCTGTTCATCAGTTCCAACAGATCATTCAGCGTTACATCGCTTGTTTTACTGAAAATCTGATAAATGTTTTGACGCAAACCGATGACTTTTAGAAAGTAAGTTTCCCAAGGCTGATAGATTTCAAGCTGTTGGGTTAAATCCGTCTGCGGGATGACAATCCGGAAAGATTTCAGCTGTTTGAAATATTCCTGCAGAATATTTACTTCCTGGTTGAAACTGCTCACCAAAGGCAGAATTTCCGTGTACAGGTTGTCCTTTTTGCTTGCAATCAAAGCGTTGTAAATCGAACGTTCTTTTTCCGGCAGGCCTTTGACAAAGTCGAAAAAGTGCACCGCGTTTTCCCACATTTCTTCGGCCACTCCGGAAAAGTCGTAACCCAAATGGCTGTTTAAGCTTTGGGCGATATTGAAATATTGTTGGACCAAGCCCACAACGGTGGAGAGGGCTTTGTTCTTTTTGGCTTCGGGCGTAAGACGGGTCTTTACCATCCGGTTCAGCCTTTTGCCGGAACTGTTGGCATTGACCAAAGCAAAAGTCAGACCTTCGGGATTGATGAAGTATTCCCCGATGGCGCTTTTCAGTTTTTGAAGTCTTCTAAGGAGGTTGCGGCCTTTCCGCTCAAACGAATCGAAATCGCCGGAAACGCTGATTTCGTACCAATTGGCCGGAATCACGTTGTCCGAAAGATAGCGTTCGAGTTTTTTGAAGAAGCCGTAGATATTAGGAGGAAGTTTCGGTGCATCGATATAGCCCGTGATTTTATCGCAAATTTCGTTGAAACTCGTGCGATGGACATCGATGGACGAAACAAGCTCTTCCAAATTCGTGGATTTCGAAAGCAGGCGGTTCAGATAAAGCGCGTCGTGCTTCGTGTAAAATTTATCGTACAATTCCTCCACGATTTTGCTGACGGTGCCGATTTCGTAACTGGAATTGATGTAGAGCTGATAATACTGCGATAATTCGTATTGGGATTCCTGCCAAACGCTGATGGTGATTACCGCCTGATGGGCATCGTCAAACTTAAAGGAGTCCGACCAGCATAGCGGCGGCGGAGTGACCAAAAAGGTAGATAGCGAAGTAATGAGCTGGTGGAAACTGCGCATGCAATCAGGCAGATACAAGCCGTATTTGGACGTGAACCGTTTTGCGGCGACATTGATTTCCCCGAGCATTTCTTCCATTTTTTTGGCGTGTTTGGCAATGTCCGGAATGTGCAGCGTGTTGTAATAAGGTTCGATGTTACGCCAGACGTTGTTTACGTACGGGTCGACTTTGTTTAAGCAGGCTTCCACTTCGTCCAGAATTCCTGATATCTTTTCGATTTCGAAACGTTCCAGGAATTCTTCGATGACAATCGGTTCGGCCTGTGTCGTGTTTTTGATAATCGCCAGCTGTTCAAGCAAAAACTGATACGGAAAACCGTGGATTTTTTCTTCCATGGTTGCCTCGTATTGGGTGACTTTGTCGATTAACGAATAGTCCAGATATTCCGGAATGTTATCGATTACCTGCGTCTCCGGAAGCGCCGTCTGTTCGTAAAAGTTGACCAAATTGAAGACAAATCCGCTTAAGCCGATCATCTTGAAATTGCGTTCGACATCCCAGATATTATCGATATCGTGGTTGACGTACAAAACGCGTTTTCCCCGCGCCAAAAAGTCGGTGATAATGTTCATGATCGTATGGGTTTTTCCGGAACCGAGTTTTCCTTCGACCCCGAAATTGGCCCCCTGTCTTGCCCTGAGCAGAATATGCTTTTGGTAGATATTGGTCGGAATGATACTGGTGATATTGGCAAAATACTCTTTATAGAGTTCGTGCGGTTTCAAATCATATATCGAGCGATTCGTATCGAAAAAATCCCGCGAAATCGTAAAGTCTTTGTATTCGATTTTTCCGAAAGTGATGTAATTTTCCAAAGAATAGTGGGTGTTGGTTTTTTTGGCTAAGTCCATCCCGATTCGGTCGACCTGGTCGACGGTGGTGATATTGTCGGAATTGATGGAAATCGGCGCGTTTTCGCTGGTTAAACGCCGAACCAACAAATAGTTGACGAAGGCATCGCTGGTTTTGACGATTTTTTTGCTTTCGATGTCGATTTCAATCGGAATCAAAATTACCGGAGCGTAGATTTCCTGATTCTGTTCGTCGAGATAACGGATAACCCCGCAGGTCAGAAACAGCTTGTAACTGGAACTGCGCTGACGCAAATGCAAAAGATAAATTATCTGAAACGACGCGTCGCTTTCCGGCGAATCGGTAATTTTCCCAATCCCTTCCGGGGTAATCTGGCTGTCCAAAAAACCGTTCAAATCAAGCACCTGGCCCGCCAACAGTTTGCCCAACAAGTGGATGTTGACAACGCCAAGTTCGATAAAATAATTTTCTTCCAAGATGTTCAACAGATGTTTGTTGCTTGACATCAAACGATACGAATTTTCCTTTAGCATCTTCATACCATCACCACTTTTTATCATATTATACCATGAGAGCAAGAATAAATGAGCAAAAATGAATAAAAAACCAAGCCATAAAATTCCCCCGAATAAAAAGCCGCTTTTTCGAAACCGAAAAAGCGGTCCTGAATTTAGGCTGTTTTTTCGAATTGGTACTTGCCGTTTCGATAAAACAGCCGGTATCGTCCCTGCCCCTGTAAAAGAATTTCCGAAACAACCTTTTCCAAATCGTCATCCGTTTGGGGATTATCCCCCAATACGAGTTCGATTCTCAAGCGGTTTAATAGCGGCATAAAGCGTTCCAAGCGTTTTTCGCTTGACAGGGAAATCGCGCCGCTTTCCGAAAGCATGGCATCAAATTCCCCAAAATCAAGCATTTCGGGGTTAAACCCGTTTGCTTTTTTCGCTTTTGAATTAGCGATTATTTCCTCTCTTATGAGCCCGATCGGGCTTCTTTTTTGTTCGAAATCCTTAATTACGAAGACCGAATTGCGTAGCGATACTTTTCTTCCCTTGTTGTCGATGACAAAAGGAAGACTGAAAAGTTTTTTCAGATAGCTTTTGACGCTCGGGTGGGCCTGGCCGAAACAGTCCAAAAAGATCAAAGATAATGGATATTTCAGCAGATGTTCGGTCAGAATCCCCCCGCTTTCGTACCCCACATATCCTTTGGACGAACCGATTAGGTTGTTGATGGTCGCCGTATCGTGGTAGTGATCCAAATTGATCTGCAGCAACATTTCCTCCTTAAAACCGAAAACCGCATATAAATCCTCTTTCAGTTTTTCCAGCGAAAAGTTTCTCCCCGCAAGAATTTTCGCGATATTGCTTTTCGTGGAAAAGCCGCTCAAAAACCGTACGTAAAAGGGGCGTAGTTCTTCGTAATGCAAAGGCATATTTTTTAATTCTTCCAGGGTAACGGAACCCAGTCCGCTCATGTCCTTGATGACTTGGTCGATGACGACTCCCTTGCGGAATTCGTCGCCGTTTTTCAGTCTTGCACCCGCTTCGTCGAGCACATCGATGGCTTTGTCGGGAAAAGCCCGATTCGGCAGATACATTTCGCACCCCATAACAATCTGGTCGATATCCGCATCCGAAAAAACCACTTCATGGTAATCTTCGTAGAAATGTTTGATGCCTTTCAGAATTGTTTTGGTTTCCTCGACGGTCGGTTCGTCGACATAGATATTCTGAAATCTTCTCAGAAGTGCCTTGTCTTTTTCGATATGGCGGTAATATTCTTCGAGGGTGGTCGAACCGATGCAGCGGATGTCGGGACGGGCGAGGTAAGGCTTTAAGATATTGGCGATATCGAGCGAACCCTCGTTGGATCCGGCCCCCACGATATTGTGAATTTCGTCGATGAAAAGAATCGCTTTGTTTTCTTTGATGAATTCCATCGCCTTGACAATCTTTTCTTCGAGTTCGCCTCGGTATTTGGTACCCGCCAGAATTCCGCCCAAATCCAGGCGGTAAATCGTTTCGTTGGGCAAATCCCTGGCCAGCGATTCGATGATTGCGGTTTTGCCGACTCCGGCGTTTCCAATCAACATTGGATTGTTTTTTTGTTTTTTATTCATAATGATCTTTATCCGCTCGATATGGTTACCCCGTTGGACAAAGTCGTGCGGCCGACTGACGGTGGATAAATTGGTCAAAAAGGGAAACGGTTCCGCCGGTTCGTTTTTGAACCCGAAGATATCTTCGATATCTTTCAACATTTCCGGAATATTTACTCCCAGCCGTTCCAGGACGTCTTTGGCTACGGTCGACTCTTCTTTTAACAGCGAGTAAAACAAATGCTCGTCGAACACGTATTCGCTTTTTAGCAAAATGGCCAGTTCCTTGGCGTTGTAAATGACTTCCTGAAACTTCTTGGTATAAAGAATCTCTTTGTGTTCTTTTTTTCTTAAGACAATCATTTCTTCCAAAACCGCCCGCAGCTCGGCTTCTTCGATTAACCGGTCCTCAAGCAGAAACCGGCAAATCGTATCCCGCATTTCGTACATGGCTAATAACAGATGTTCGGTTCCGACGAGCGGGCTTTCCCAGGCTATGGCGATTTTTTTGGCATCTTCGATAATCTGGATGGCTTGGCGGCTGAAATTATCTAACATAGTGTGCCCTCCTGTGGTCATTACAAGTATATGCGTTTTTTAACCGGTAATTGACAAAATGAAGAAGCAAAACTTTTTTCGAATAATCGATTTATCGATAATTTCTCGCAAAATATGCTATACTATATCTAATGCGAGGTATCAGTATGAAACAATTCAACGAAACATCAATTTTTTCGGAACCCAAAAAAGCCGTCATCGTCAGCCTAAATTTGGGCGACGACGAACTCTTTTACTATCAGCTCGAAGAACTGAAGAACCTTTGTTTTGCCTCCAATATCGAAGTTGTGGATACCGTCACGCAAAACTTAAATGCGATTGTCCCCGGTACTTATATCGGAAGCGGAAAACTTAACGAACTGAAGACAATAGCAAGCGCTTTGGAAGCGGATTACGTTATTTTCAACGACGAGCTTTCCCCCAGCCAAATAAAAAACATTTCGGAAATTCTGGGCGACCACATCGAAGTCATTGACCGAACGATGGTAATTCTGGAAATCTTTGCTTCCCGGGCCCGGTCCAAGGCTTCGGTTTTGCAGGTTGAAATAGCCAAACTCAAATATTCGCTTCCCCGTTTGGTCGGATTAAGAAGTTATTTGTCCCGGACCGCAGGAGGGGGCGCCGGGGGAGGCGGAGCGCGAAGAGGTCTCGGGGAAACCAAGCTGGAACTCGACCGCAGACACATCGAACGCCGGATTTCCAAGGCAACCGAAGAACTGAAAGCCATCACGAAATCCCGGGAAAACGCCCGGAAACTCCGTCATGTCAACAACATTCCGATTGTATCGGTCGTCGGTTATACGAATGCGGGGAAATCGTCCACCATTAATGCCATTCTGAACTATTGCAACAAAGACGCATCCAAAACCCTCTTTGCCCAGGATATGCTTTTTGCCACTTTAGATACGACTACAAGACTGGTGAAACTTTTTAACAATCATGAATTTCTGATTACCGATACCGTCGGTTTTGTCTCGAAGCTGCCGCACCATTTAATCGAATCTTTTAAATCTACGCTGGAAGAAATCAAGGAAGCGGATTTGATTGTCCACATCATCGATGCGAGCAGCCCGTTCATGAATCTGCAAATCGAAACCACCCAAAACGTTTTGGCCGAATTGGGCGCAAGTTCCATCCCGACCATCTATGTGTTCAATAAATACGATCTCGTCAAGAGCCCTGAACTGATCAGTTACCAATTCAAGGACGCATTGTTTCTGTCAGCCACAACATCTTACGGTTTGGAAGAATTGCTGAAGCGGATCGATGAGTTTCTGTTTTCCCACTTGGAAACCCACAGGTTGCTGATTCCGTACAACAGCGGCGAAATCTACTCCCATTTGATGGAAAAGACGGAAGTACTGAAAACGGAATATAAGGAAGAAGGCATTTTTGTGGAAGCCAAACTGACCCCGCGAATCAAAGCCCTCTATCACGATCTTATCATCTATTGAAAAAGCAGGAAAAAATCCTGCTTTTTATATATATAAAACCCAGTCTTAAACGGAAACTTCTTCGAGCGAACCGATGTCTATGCCCTGGGTTTGCAAGTATTCGATGGAAGGAGAGCGGTTTACATAATAGGAAGCGTAGATATATTCTTGGCGCAGATTGGTCACGAAACAAAGTTTTATCAAACCTTCCACCTGATAATACTTTTCGCCGAACTTCAGTTTCAGATTGGAGTAGGTTTTGATGTTGTCGGGATAAATCAAAGCTTTGGCTGAAGGGATGTCGGTCAAAACCAGTTCATGGCTTTTGGGAATAGATATTCTGTCCATGTCGGAAAGAAACAGTGACCGTTCCAGTTTGTTCAGCACCTGAATGCTTAAGGAATACTCGTCTTCTTTAATACCTGATACAATAACGTCCGCCGGAATCAAATCGGTGGTCGATTTATATTCTTCGCAGCTAAACCGGCCGATCGGCCAGGCATATACCTTGGCATTAACCTTAAAGGACAGTTTGGTCAGCGAGAAAGCATCCAAAACGAAATGAATTCGGAAGCGGTGCAAAAACCCGTCAACCTGTTTTTCTTTTGTATTTAATTTTATATCGTATCGCTCTTTGGCGGCTTTACCGATTTTCAGATTCGGCACCAAATCGATATTGTTTATATTTTTTCCCGAATAAACATCCAGTTCCAGATAGCAATGTTCTTTGGCCAAATCGCTGATGATATCAACCTTGGCAATGCCCACAAAGTTTTCTTCGCTAACTCTTCCGCAAGCCGATAGGCTTATCAGGCATATATATGCAACAAATAAACTAATGAGGATTTTCGGCACGGACAACACCTGAAATCAAGGCTTTTTCGGTAACCGTAGCACCCAATATACTGCTTTCGTGCAGGAGGTCGGTATAACCGAATTCTACCGGCAGATACTTCACAAATGTTTCGCCCAGGTATTCGTAATCGATTTGGAGGATTATAGAAGTGGTCATAATGTCTTCGCAGGTGTTTTCGAAATATATATACGCATAATCTTTGGCATCTTTGCTGACCAGGGTCGGATCTTGTTTAAGAACTTTGACAAGCCGAACCTTCACATTTTTGGGACGGGTCGCCAACGCGATATCCTTAATTTTAATAACATTCAAAGTCTGATTCTTTACTTTCAAAGTAATTTGGGAAGGCTTGACGAAAGCATCGACGCTCAAATAATCCTGAAGCCGAAAGACTTCCAAATGTTCGCTTTCGTTTTTGGAAGCCGGAGTTAAGGATTGGTTCAAAAACACCGTTTCCACGATTCCCACCCCGAAGTCCGCAATCACCTCATCGAGTTGCAGAGTGATTTTTTTCATCACCGCGGGTTCCAAAAACTGCAGCTTGACTGAATAGGAATAAACTTCTTCTTTCGTTTCATCCAGTATCACCTTTTTGGCATCGCTTACCGAAGAGCGATATTCCACGGAAGCATCGGTTGCGACAACCGTGATGTTTTCGTAAAGTTCGCGTGAAATAAGTTTCAGCGACACATAAAAATCGTCCCCGGTGCAAGTTACGATATCCACTTTCCCGATGGCAAGAAGCCTCGAAGCAGGTTTTTGTTTGCAGGAACAAAGAATCACCAAACCAAACAAGCCAATCAGCACAAACAACACTTTTCTTTTCATCAGTTTATAACCATCCTTTTGCTTAATATATCTATTTCAGTATATTTTTTTAAAGCGGTCTTTAGACTAAAAAAGACACGGTTAAACCTATCTCGGTTATTCCGTGTCTATTTTTAATTCTTTTTGAAACTGTTGAGAGAATTCAGATAATTGCAACATAAAGTTTCCAGTTCCCGGTAAGTTTTGATACTTACCAGACCCGGACGAAACGGTTTGGAGTAAGGGAGTTTCCGAAAATAAGGTCCGAGATGCCCGCGCATTTCGATTATCGCAATGCGTTCGCCTTTTAAAGCCGTCAGCTTTTGGGCATGTTCCAAAATCTTGGCAACGATTTCTTCGGGTGTCGGTTCCCCTAGGGGGTCCAAACCCTTTAAATGGCGGTCGATATCGCGGAAAAGCCAAGGGTTTCCCAAAGCACCCCGACCGATCATTACCGCGTCGACTTTGGTTTCTTCCAACATCCTAACCGCATCCTTAACGGTTTTGATGTCGCCGTTTCCGATGACCGGGATGTCGGTTGCTTCGCGCACCATTTTGATATATTCCAGATTTGCTTCGCCCCGGTAAAGCTGGGCTCTCGTGCGGCCGTGAATCGTAATCGCATCCGCTCCGGCTTTTGAAGCCATCCGCGCCACTTCGTCGCAGTTGATCGATTGACTGTCCCAACCGGCCCGGATTTTGACGGTTATCGGCAGACTGATATTATCCTTTAAACTTTTCACGATGTCGTAGACTTTTTGAGGGGTTTTAAGCAGTGCCGATCCCGCTCCTTTGTTGACCACTTTGGGCACTGGACAGCCCATGTTGACATCGATGATATCGGCTTTCGAATGAGCCTGAATTAGCAGTGCCGCTTCGGTAATGGTTTCGTAACTGCTGCCGAAAACCTGCATCGCAATCGGATGTTCTTCGTCCGATACCTGAATCATCGCCTGGGTCCTCTGGTTTTGATAAGTCAAACCCTTATCGCTCACCATCTCCGCAACCACCAGTCCCGCACCCATTTCTTTGCAAAGGATCCGGAACGCTTCGTTGGTTACTCCGGCCATTGGTGCCAATACCAAATTATTGGAAATATTGACATTGCCGATTTTAAAACTCATTATCTTACCTCAATATAATTAATATTAATATATATGTTTTTTAGATAAAAAAATGGTAGGGCTAGAAGGATTCGAACCTTCGGATGACGGAGTCAGAATCCGTTGCCTTACCGCTTGGCGATAGCCCTAGACAGTTAATAATTTTATCACATTTGGCTTTTTTATGCAAGAAAAAAGTCTTAAACAAAAAAGATGGATTTTGATTTAACAACCCAAAGCATTTTTAACCTTAGCTAATTTGTCGGTTCATATCCCCAAACAACCGAAATTTGGTTTATATTCCATTTTGGGTCCCATCCTTCCGGCATTAATTCCCCCTCCGCATAGATAGTAAGGTTAAAACAATGTTCGAAAGTTTCTGTTCCGATGCAAGTTACACTCTTTGGAATGAAGATTTCGCTAAAGTTCCGACATTCAAAAAAAGCAAAATCCCTTTAATTGTTCTACTCATTATCAATCTCCTCCCATTTTCCTTTTAGATTATAGCAATGACCGTAAATTGATAATAGTTTTTTTAATAAAAAAACGGTTTTTGTAACGACCCATTACAAAAACCATTCTTATTTTGGCATATTCACTAAATCTTCCGGTTTGTTCTTGACGAGAATTTGCGCCTTCGGACCGATAGCGATTCCCTGAGGGGGAACATCGTTTACAACCACGCTTCCCGCTCCGATTTTCGCATCGTCTCCGATATGGATATCCCCGATGATTTTGGCTCCCGCGCCAATCATGACGCGGTTGCCGATGGTTGGATGGCGTTTGCCTTTTTTCGAGGTATTGGATCCAAGGGTAACTCCCTGATAAATCGTGACGTCATCGCCGATAATCGCGGTTTCGCCGATTACCACGCCGCTTCCGTGGTCGATAAACAGGCGCTTGCCGATTGTGGCTCCGGGATGAATCTCGATTTGCGTAAAGAAACGCACAATCATCGATATCATCTCGGCAAGCAGTTTGAGTTTGATTTTAAAGAAGAAATGCGCGATGCGATACCAGAACAATGCATGCACCCCCGGATAAAGGAGGATGATCTGCAGAAAGTGTCTGGCCGCTGGATCTCTTTCTTTTATCGATTTGATGTATTTAATCATGCGTTACCACGCTCATGTATTTAAAGCCGTGGTCGGGAATGATTACCAAGATTTTTGAGTCGGGATATTTTTCCTTAATTCTCCGTCCCGCAATCACCGCGCAGGCGCTGGAAATTCCCACGTATAAACCCTTTTTCCAAAGCTTTTCCATTTCGCTGACCGCATCGTCCGAAGCGACCACTTCCACCCAATCGATTAATTCTCTTTTCAGTAAAGGCGGAACAAAACCGGCCCCGATTCCCTGGATGCGATGGCGTCCCGGAGTATTGGCGGTAAGGACCGCCGATTCCTTAGGTTCGACGCCAATCATTTTGAGGTTTGGATAGTGCGGTTTCAACACTTCCGCGAGCCCCATAATCGTTCCCGAGGTTCCGATTCCGGAAACAATGAAATCCAAATCAGCGAAATCTTTCATGATTTCTTGGGCGGTAGTTTGTTTGTGGGCATTCACGTTTTGGATGTTATGGAATTGGTCGAGATAATGGTATCCCGGCCGGGTGCCCATTTCCTGGGCTTTGGCGATTGATTCTTTCATTCCGCCGGAAGCGGAGGTGAGAAAAACTTTTGCGCCGTATGCTTCCATGAGACTGATTCGTTCCACGCTCATCGATTCGGGCATCACAAGGACGGCTTTGTAGCCCATTACACTGGCCAAGAAGGCCATGGCAATACCCATATTTCCGCTGGTTGCTTCGACCAGGGTTTCGCCTTTTTTGATGATGCCCCGGTCTTCCAGATCTTTAATCATAAAATACATCGGACGGTCCTTGACGGATCCGGTAGGGTTATAATATTCCAATTTCAGATACAACCCTTCGAATAAGACGACGGGTGTATTTCCGACCAATTGGGTTAAATTTTGATAAATCATATTTCTTTCTCCTTCTTTTTTTCTTTTAACACACGCCTGATAAAACCGGCTTGCAAATAGATATTAACCAAATTGAGGTTCATCGGGGGTTGCGCTTTTAGTTCTTTAAAATCCTCGTTTTCAATCTTATTTTGTTTATAATATGTCAGTTCGTTGAAATAAGTCACGCCTTTTGCTTCGCAACAAACATTCTCTCCGGTAAAATCCAATAATTTCGGATATAACTCGAGGTAGTCTTCGCGGACCGCGATTACTTCGAGATCGTGTTCCCAAACCGGGTTTTCCCCGTAATAATAACGGATTCGGTGGGGTTCTTCGAAATATCGGTCGATGATGATGCTTTGGGAACGGCTGACCGAACACTTCGGTTTACTTTGACCTAAAGCATTGGCTTCTTTTATCTTACGATATTGATCCTCGCTGCTTGTGATTATCTTCGGCTGATCAAGAAACACAAAAGAATGATGGGGATTATTGTTCCAACCGAAGACCAAATTGATGATGTCCGCCAAACGTTTGAAAGTAATATTGTTCGGTACCAGAACCGTTCTTTCCACGGGCTCCGAACAATCGCAAAGTTTGATTAACAACTCATAACCCATCTTCAATCACTTTCCTTTTTTCTATTATAATGAAAAAATAATGCTTTTGCAAATCAAATGTTTTAAAATCAAAAAAGGACAGGTCCAGACCGAGGTCTAAACCTATCCTTTGGATTTTGTTTAAGTAAATTATCTTGCGCCTTTGTCGTAAGGAATACCTTCGGCTTTCGGAGCCCGGGATTTCCTCGAGGTAAAGGCAAGCACAAACATGGTTGCGATGTAAGGCAGCATCTTATATATATATGAGGCATGCGGGATATTGATATCCTTGATGAGCGGAATGCTGGAGTACATTGCGGAGATGGTTTTGAAGAAGCCAAAGAAAAACGCCGCAAACAGAATTCGCTTTGGTTTCCATTGACCGAAAATCATAACCGCCAAGGCCAAGAATCCGTAACCTTCAACCGTTCCGCTGAAACTTACCATGGTCGGAATGACGTAAATCAATCCTCCCAGTCCTCCCAAAGCTCCGGAAATCAAGACGCCCGCCCAACGCATTTTGTAGACGTTGACACCGACGGATTCGGCTGCCTGAGGGTGTTCGCCGCAGGCCGATAGTCTTAACCCGAAACGGGTTTTGTATAAGACGATAATCGAGGCGATCAAAATCAAAATACCGAGATATGTCGTAATATAGGTATTTTGGAAGAATAGGTTGCCAATCACCGGTATGTCGCCCAAAAGCGGTACTTTGGCTATTCTAAACTTATTGAGAACCGGAACCTGTTTGACATTGTAAATCATCCGGGCAATATAGACAACCAAGGCCGGCGCCAAAAGGTTTAAGGCCGTACCGCCAATGGTTTGGTCGGCTTTCATGTTGATGGAAGCAAAGGCGAGAAGCGAAGCAATCAACATACCGCTTGCGACGGACACCAAAATGGTAATCAAAAGCAAAAGCTGCGGATTGATGTTCATTTTCTGGCCCACAAGATTTAAGAAAAGTGCGCCGAAGAAAGCACCGATAACCATGATACCTTCCAGCGCAATATTGATGACACCGCTCTTTTCGGCGAACATGGCGCCGAGAGCCACAATCAATAGCGGAATGGAAAAGAACATCGTTTGTTGAACGAGCAAATAGATTGAACTCATGCTTCCACCTCCTCCTGGGCTTCCTCAACCAGGCGAGCGCGTTTTTTGGTATTCCACCGCTCAATCATCAATCTGAACATGAGCGAGAATGCACTCAGGTAGATAATCATGGCAACCATGATATCGATAACTTCCGGAACGAATTCATACATCTGCATGTAATATCCGCCCCGTTCGATATACGAAATGAACAGTGCCGAGAAAATGATTCCGATCGGATTGGATAGTCCTAAAAGCGCAACCGGAATTCCTTTGAAACCGTTCGGGTCCAAAGTTTCCCCGGTGGCCATTTTGTTTCCGGAACCGGCCAAAATGGCAAGTCCGCCTCCGAGTCCCGCCAAGGCCCCCGCAATCGCCATCGACAACAAAATATTGCGTTTGTCGTTGATGCCGGCGTATTTGCTGGCGTGACGGTTGAAACCGCAGGCTTTCAGTTCGTAACCGAAAGTTGTTTTGTTGAGAATTATATATATGACAATCGCCGCAATAATGGCTATCACAATACCGCCGTTAACGCTGGAACCGGAGAATATTTGGTTTAACCCGAGTTTCGGAATGTTGGACGAAGCGGGCAACGGTTTGGTTTCTGACTTGTATAAGTCGAAAGCCGGACCCGACTTAATCATAATATTGACCAAATACAAACCGATATAGTTAAACATTATCGAAGTGATAACCTCGTTGACATTTAAGTAGGCTTTAAACAAGCCCGGGATGGCTCCCCAAATTCCGCCCACGATAAGGGCGACCAACAGGCCCACCATCCACTGCATGCCCGAAGGAATCCAAGTCCAGGCAAAGATTACATAAATGGTGGCATATTGGGCAATCATATATTGACCGGCAGCACCGATATTGAACAGACCGGTTTTGAAAGCGAACCCGACAGACAGACCCGTCAAAAGAATCGGTGTTGCATAATAGAAGATATCGCCGATTCCCTGGCTTCCTCCCGAGAATCCCCCCGCAAGCACCGTCAGGAATCCCCCGATGGCATCGGACGGATTGGAGACAAGCAAAATGATAAAACCGAAAACAAGCCCCGCTCCGACCGCAATCATTAAAGAGACAACATCATTGTAAGCCTGGGATTTGCGGATTTTGCCCCACCAGGATTTGAATACATTGGTTTGATTACTGCTCATGATGATCCCCCTTATGAACTCCGGCCATGTATAAGCCGATTTCTTCGTGGGTTGTGGTTTTCGGATCCAGCTCTTTGACAATTTTTCCTTCGTAGATTACCAGGATTCTGTCGCTGATGGCAAAGACTTCGTCGAGTTCCAACGAGACCAGTAAAACCGCACGGCCTTTGTCGCGTTCCCTGAGCATCGCTTTATGAATGTATTCGATTGCGCCGACGTCCAAACCGCGGGTCGGCTGCACCGCAAGAAGCAGCGGACTGTCGAGGCTTAGTTCTCTTGCCACAATCGCTTTTTGTTGGTTGCCGCCAGACATACTGCGGACTTTGGTTGCGGCTCCCTGGCCGCTTCGGATATCGAATAAACCGATCAAGTCGTTGGCATAGTTTGTGATATCGTCTTTTTTCAGGAAACCCCATTTATGAAATTGGGAAGTATGGTATTTTTTCAAAATCAGATTGTAGGCCAGATTATAGTCCAGAATCAAACCGTGTTTATGGCGGTCTTCCGGAATATGGCTGATGCCCAAATCGTTTCGGTAACGGATTGATTTGTGGGTAATATCCTCACCCTTCAGCCTGATGGTTCCGCTTTGGGGTTTAATCAAACCGGATATCGCGTAAACGAGTTCCGATTGGCCGTTTCCTTCGATACCGGCGATACAGACGATTTCGCCTTCCCGAATCTGGAAAGACACATCATCCACCAGTTTCTTTTTGCTTAATTCCGAGACAACGGTCAAACCTTCTGTTTCGAATACGACCTTTCCGGGATTGACCGGTTTTTTGTCGTAGGTAAATTCGACAACCCGACCGACCATCATGCGCGACAATTCTTCTTTGGTTGTTTCGCTGATTTTGACGGAACCGACTTTTTTGCCTTTCCTTAAAACCGTGCAGGTATCGGCTACCGCCATGATTTCGTTCAGTTTATGAGTAATGAAGAGAATCGATTTGCCTTCTTTGACAAGGTTGCGCATAATTTGCATCAGTTCGTCGATTTCCTGCGGGGTAAGAACCGCCGTCGGTTCATCGAAAATCAGGATCTCGTTTTCCCGGAAAAGCATTTTCAATATTTCGACTCTTTGTTGCATACCGACAGAGATATTTTCCACCGTAACATCGGGGTCAATCGCCAACTTGTACTGCTCACTTAGCGCCATTATTTTTTTGCGCGCTTCTCCGCGGTTGATGAATAAACCTTTTTGGGGTTCCGCACCCAAGATGATATTGTCCAAAACCGTAAAGTTTTCCACCAATTTGAAATGTTGGTGCACCATCCCGATCCCCAAGGCGTTGGCGTCATTGGGGTTGTGGATTGTCACTACCTGACCGTTTTTCTTGATGACGCCTTCTTCCGGGGTATAAAGACCGAACAAAACGCTCATCAAAGTCGATTTACCGGCACCGTTTTCGCCAAGCAAAGCATGGATTTCGCCTTTTTTCAATTGCAAGGTGATTTTATCGTTGGCAATAATGCCCGGAAAAATTTTTGTGATGTTTTCCATTTCTATGACATAAGTCAAAGCGACTCACCTACTTTCAACTAATAGAAGAATAAGAAAGGAAGAACTCCTTTCTTATTCTTTTTTTGATTCTTAATAATTAAATGCTGATGATTATTCGTGATAAATTACATTAACTTTTGCGTGTAGATTTTCAACGTATTCGATGTATTCTTCAACTGTTTCTTGAGTGGATACAACATCGATTGTTACTTCGCCGCTGATTAATTTGGCAACGATTTCGTTGTATTGAGCTTGGGTGAAGTTTTCGAAACGTTCAAAGTCATCCGGTAATCCGACACCATCTTGGTCGATACCGAGGCTTACCGATGTACCGCCGATTTCGTCCCATTTGCCGTCGTAGTATTTACCTAAGGCATATTGAACGGAAGCGCCGAGACCTTTCATAGCAGAAGTAATAACTGTCGGAGAATCGCCTTTTTGGTTTACGTCAACACCGATAACTTTCTTGCCTTCGGTTGCTTCAGCTGCTGCCATGGCAGATTGTCCGATCGAGCCGCCGCATGCAAAGATAACTTCTGTGCCTGCTGCATACCAACCGGCAGCTTTAGCTTGGATATCAGGAGTAGCTGCGAAACCGTCAGAATGGAAGTATTCCATCTGAATCTTATCAATACCTAATTCTTCAGCAGCAAAACCAGCACCGACAACAAAGCCTAAACCGAATCTCTTAACGGCCGGAACTGCCATACCGCCAAGGAATGCAAGTTTACGGAAACCTTCGTGAACAGCTGCATATCCAGCTAAGAAACCAGCTTGTTCTTCTTTATAGAAAATCGAATAAACGTTGCTTTCGATTGTTCCGCCTTCTGCATCAGCTGGGCTTGCGTCAAGAATAATGAACTTGACAGTTGGATGTTTCTTTTGAGCTTGGTTAACTGCGTTTGTAAATAAGTAACCCGGAGTTACGATAACTTTTGCGCCACCTTTAACGGCAAGGTCAATTGCAGCTAGGTATGCGTCATCGGTGACTTCAGCCGGACGATAGTACTTGTGGGAGATACCTCTTTCTTCGGCAAAAGCTTTTACGCCTTCCCATGAACCTTGGTTAAACGATTTGTCATCGATGTCACCTTTGTCGGTAATTAGCGCAATCTCATAAGTTTTAGTTTGGCAACCGATAAGAGCTAGCGCAGAGATTACCACAACTAAGAAAAACATTAAAGTTTTTTTCATTTCTTTCCCTCCTAATATTTGTTCTCTTGAACATCAACATTATACTATAAATAGCATAATTTTACAATTATATAATAAAACTTTTTTTCGCTATATTTTGTCCACATTTCTTTTATTTTATCAAAAAAACGCATTTCCTATTATTTTCATAAAAACGTTCACAATTCAAAAAAAATGTGATATAATATATTTACCCCTAAAAAAATTAGCGAATTGTCCCGGTAGCTCAGCTGGATAGAGTAGCGGTTTCCTAAACCGTCGGTCGGGGGTTCGAATCCCTTCCGGGACGCCATAATAAGTAAGCAAATACTTTGATGCATGGAGAAAAACCATACTCAAAGTTTTTTTTATTTTTTGACCCAGGTCAATTATATTTTGGTTTTGTTATGGTATAATGTAAACGCAGAATAATAAAAGGAGTTGATCCGCATAAGATATATATTACGAAAGAAAAACCAACTACTGCTTGTTTCGTTTAGTTTTATTGTTTTTGCCTATTTTACCAAATGGGTGCTTCAAAGCGAAGTTTTGTTTACCTCATCTTTGATTGTTGCCTCAATTGTCGGTGTATTGCCGATTGCCATCCAAGCATATCAATCCTTAAGAATCAAATTGATCAGTATTGATGTGCTGGTTACAGTAGCAGTCATCGGTGCATTCATTATCCAAGAATACGCCGAATCCGCCATCGTCACTTTCTTGTTTTTGTTCGGTGCTTTTTTGGAACAAAGAACCTTAAACAAAACCCGCTCCGCCATCCAATCCCTAACCCAAATGGCTCCACAAAGCGCTCTTAAACTGACCGAATCGAAAGACTTTGTCGAAATACCGGTTGAGGAAGTTAAAGTAAACGATATTTTACTTGTAAAAACCGGCGCCAAAATTCCGGTGGACGGAATTATCATCAGCGGTGAAGGTTATTTGGATGAAGCAACCATTACCGGCGAATCAAAACAGGCCCACAAAACGGTTGGGGATGAAGTATTTGCGGGGACAATCCTCGAAAATGGGACAATTCAAATAAAAGCAAGCAAAGTCGGAGAAGATACCACTTTCAACAAAATCATTGCTTTGGTCGAAGAAGCACAGGATGCCAAATCCAAAACCGAAAGGTTTATCGACCGCTTTTCCAAATACTATACTCCGGGAGTATTGCTTTTTGCCCTGATCGTTTATTTGCTTACTTTTGATATTCCCAAGGCCATAACCATCCTGGTCCTCGGTTGCCCGGGAGCACTCGTAATAGGCGTACCGGTATCGAATGTTGCGGGGATAGGAAACGGCGCAAAGCACGGGGTGTTATTCAAAGGAAGCGAAGTTATTCAACTCTTCAGCAAAACAAAAACAATTGTTTTTGACAAAACAGGAACACTGACTTCCGGAAAACCGCAGGTTGTGAATGTAAAGTATTATATAGACAATAAAGAAAAAGCTTTGCAATACCTTTCGAGCATCGAAAAAGAATCGGATCATCCCCTTGCCAAAGCCATTACCACATATATCGGGCCAATGGAAACTTTGCCTATTAACAACACTGCCGTCATTAAAGGACAAGGAATCGTAGCCAATATCAATGATGATAAAATTGTAGTGGGTAATACTAAGTTAATCGAAAAGGAAAATATCATAATTGACGAATCAATCAAAAAAGATATCTCTCGTTTTGAAGAAATGGGCAATTCGCTTGTAATTATGGCGATTAATGGTAAAATAGAAGTACTATTGGGAATCAGAGATGCCATTCGTCCAAATACTTTGGAAAACTTAAATAGCCTAAAGAAACAAGGAATTAAAAAACTGATTCTTTTATCCGGCGACAACCAAGGTACCGTTGATAAAATTGCCAATGAATTGGGTATCGAAATTGCCATCGGAAATATGCTGCCCCAAGATAAAGCCACATATATTAAAAAATTGCAAAAACAAGGCGAACGAGTTGCTTTTGTCGGTGACGGAGTCAACGACAGTCCTTCGCTTGCCCAAGCCGATATCGGTATTGCGATGGGAAGCGGAACCGATGTTGCCATCGAAACATCGGATATTGTCCTGATGAATTCGGAACTGTCATCCTTGCCTTTTGCTTTGGGACTTGCCAAAGCAACCAAAAACAATATGGTTCAAAATATTGTGCTTGCTATCGGGGTTGTAATCGTTCTTTTGTTAAGTGTTTTCTTCAGTGAATGGATGAATATGTCAATCGGAATGTTTGTTCACGAAGCAAGCATCTTGCTTGTTATTCTAAACGGAATGAGACTCCTTAAGTATAAATTAAAGAAAAAAAGCAAACCTTGTCAATAATTAAAAAAAATATATTCTAGAAAGGAGATATATATAATGAAAAAAGCAACTTTGCAACTCGAAACATTGACATGCCCGTCATGCATGCAAAAAATCGATAAAACCGTAAGAACCCTTGACGGCATCGATAAAGACAGCGTCAATGTTATGTTCAATTCAAGCAAATTAAAGGTTACTTTCGATGATTCCGTTACTTCGGTAGAAAAAATCATCGATGCTATTTCCAACCTTGGATTCGATGTTTTAAGTTCGCAAGTAACAGAAGCATAACAACCTTTTGCCAAGTACCAACCCTCTAGCGATAGAGGGTTTTGTTTTTATCGGGATAGAAATATATATTTTTTAAAAAAACAAAAGAAAATATATATCTTTATCTATGCTAAAACAAAACTTCTTCATATACTATTGATAAAGAATAAAGGAGGAGTATAATGACATTTAACTCATATCAAAATAACCAAAATCGGTTTGTCGGACCAGGATTTGGTAGACCCGGATTTGGTAGACCTGGTTTCGGTAGACCCCCATTCGGTCGCCCAGGGTTTGGCAGACCGTTTGGCCCGACATTCGGTGCTTTGCCGTTTCTGGGAGGGTTGATAGCAGGAACATTGCTAAGACCGCCGGTTGTTACACCGGTTCCACCAATACCACCATTCCCAGTATATCCTATTCCGATATATCCACCGTTTCCGTTTTAAAAAATATCAGGCAAATGAAAATGGCCGCTTTTAAAAGCGACCATTTTTGTTTGCCTCGTGGGTTTTATCCCCAAATCAATAATGCATATTCAGGATGATCAATGAATGGATTTCTATTTCCTTGAATCTCATAAGTGCGGTTGTTTCGGCGCATTTCCCATTCGTCCACCGGGTCTTGTTCGTGCCAAGTTAACAAAACTTCCAAACTTTGTGCTACGTTTTCGAAATCGTAAGTGTTGCTTTGTGGATACCTGGTAAAAAGATAGAAGATAATCCTTGCGACATCGCCTTTTACTTCATCATTTGGTTCAAAGTAGGTTGTATTGTACTCGCAACCGCTGTTTCCTCCGCCATTGATAAGGCTAATGTAGACTATATTGCCGTTCTCGACTTCCCCAAGTTTTTTGTTTCCTTTCGAACCGTTTACGGATGGATCAGCCGGGCGAATGTGATGCAAATCGGAACCGGCTCCGCTTTCGCCAAACCAACCAAGCGATTTCGGCCAAACATGTTCGCGGTTCCAATAATCGGCATCCCACATCGCATCAATCTCAAGCCGGCTATAAAATAGCACTACCTTATCCTCGTCATATAAACTGGCATCGGTATAAAGGAGATCTTCTTTTAAGTTTTCATACGATCTGATATTGGTATGGGTTTCTGTTAACAATTTTCTCAATTCAAGTTTTAACGCTTCGCCAACCAAATCATCGCTAATATTACCGTAATAGTCAAAATTAAAATCATATATATATTCAACCCTCACGGACGGAAGCTCATATAAACCAAACGGCAGAGTTTCTATTTCAAGGGTATATATACCATATGTACTAATCAACATATTTAAATCAACACTGTTGGTACTTACCGTGATTATCAATGCTCCGTCAACATATATATTGAAGGTTGCGTCAATGATTTCATCCCAAATTAAAATGTTATTTTCAACTCTTACATTTTGCACACCCGGCGCATGATTGTTTCTTTTCGGAACAAAAACATCAAATGTTTTTGTACTTGTCACACCACCATAGGATAGTGTTGCAAGGAGAGTGACGGTTACGTCACTTTCTCCTTGACTGACTATACCTGCTTCGCTTATTACACTAGGATGGCTTGAAGACCAACTGATTGTTGAACCATTTTCGCCTTGGGTAGGAAGTGTAAGATTAGTTATGGTTGATGTAGGTAATACTAGACTCTCCTTATCTGCATCAATGATTTGGTCAGCCCTTCAATTACCAAGTTTGAAAGTATATAATCCTAAGTTTCCTGATTCTTTATTTGTATAAATGATTTTTATTTTTTTGATTGAGGTATTAGTCAATTTACCCGTGAAATCAAATTCGCCATTTGATGCACTAAATTCATAATTTACAGTTTCTACCACATTACCTTCTGAATCTAACCCTAATACAGAAACAGTTCCTTTGGCAGGGCTACCATTTCCTTTAAGGTGAACTACAAAATCAATAGGTCCAACAATGGTAACTTCTGGGCTCAAAACATACTTTCCAGTAGCATCAAGTTTTAATGATCCATCACCATATGCAGAATCAACATTATACACCCATCCTGTCACAGGATTCCCTGTTGTTCCAACAAAATTTACATCAAGAGTACTTGATTCACCACTAGATTCTTGTTCAGCTTTGACTATCACGGTGTATGTAACTACTTCTTCAACACCATCAACCGAGAAGATTGCAGTTAGGGTAACTTCTACGTCATCTTCGCCTGCTGCCGGACGAGTTACTTCACCGGTTTCTGCATTAATTGCCGCATTATTAGATTCCCAAGTAATAGTAACATCATATGCACCGATTGTCGGTAAAACTAAATTAGTTGTTACTTCCATACCATCTGTTAATTCGATTTCAGCTTTTGCAGCTGCAATCTTTTCTTGAGGTGTTTTTTCAACTACAGGACCATTAAACTCATGAGAACCCAAGAAAGTAAATGTATCAACAGGATGTGCTATCCATTCTATACTTGGATCAAATGGGGAATCATAATCGGTTCTACCTGATGAAACATTTGGTTTACGAACCAAAGTTGTATCTACAGTGCTTACACCATTTTTTGACCAGGCAGTTCCAGGATCAAAACCAACTTGTCCAAAACTGTCAATAACAACTCCATTTTTCTTTAATAATAGTGCATCATCACCATTGAAATTAGCGATACTACTACTAATGTTACCTTTACTTTTTATTCCTTCTGCAGCTCCGCTATTAAAGATTATATATACTTCTCCATGACCAAGTGTTCCAGTTAATGTTTGGGTATTAGTAGGATTAGAACTACCATTCGTATATAATTCTACAGTATATTGCGATAAATCTACTGTCTGACCAGTACCATTAAAGATTTCAATTGCTTTATTATTGCTGCTACCTTCTATATACTCAGAGATAAACAAGTCTTCTGCAAAACCACTTCCGCCACCGGTTTCTTCTTCGGCTAAAACAGTTACTATGTATTCAACAACTTTTTCTTCTCCGTTTAGTGAGAAGGTTGCGGTTAGGGTTACTTCCACATCGGATTCCCCTGCTGCAGGACGTATTACTTCACCGTTTTCTGTATTAATTGCCGGATTATCGGATTCCCAAGTAATTGTTACTCCGTACAAACCAGTTGTAGGTAACACTAGATTGCCTGTAACTGTTTGACCGTCAGTTATTTCAATCTCTGCAATCGCTAAATCAATTTTATCTTCATCGCTTAATTCTGGAACGTTAAATTCTCCTTCCAATCCAAAATATGCAATTCTTGGTTCACCCGAAGAAGAGAAACCGTAGAAATAAATGTTATATATTCCGATTGTTCCTTCTTCAGGAAGTTTTGAAGTATCTGCATAAACCAAAATTTTAATAGAAGAATCGTTAACATCTGTCAAATAGTTGCCTAAACGTTTTGCGAATACTTGTAAGTATTGGTTGAACGGTGCACTTGGTGTGTTGGTTATTGCAGCAAGCTCGGCAACAGTAATTGTTCCGTCGACTTCTGGAAGTTCTGGAGTTCCAGGTATTTTAGAAAGAATTTCCCAATTGCTTATTTGAGGACAGTTTTGATATTCGCTGCGTTTTCCTTTAATAATTAATGTGTCACCTAAAGAGACTCCGGAATTGCTTCCGTAAACTAGAATTATATCGTTATTTTCATCAGTAATATAATAGAAGTTAGAGCCAATTCCTGTAACTTTTCCAATAACAACAACATCTGAATCTAAACTCATGGATAATATTTCTGCTATAGTATTAGTTTGTAGTGGGTTTACCGTTAAAGTTACGATAGCGGTTTCAGTTAATTCACCAAGAGTTAGGGTTGCAGTTAATGTTAAGGTTGTTTGTTCCGTAACATTTAAATTAATTCTACCGCTACTTAAATCAATCAATCCTGTAGGATTGGCTGTCCAAGAAATCGATGAACCGTTTGCACCAGAAGTAATTAAATCAAATGTTTCGCCTGCGTTTATTTCTCCGCTTAATGCTTCGACAGTTGCTTTATCTTCCGCAATCTTATTGGCATCGGATTTTTCTTCTTCTAATATAAATAGGCGTAATTCATCAATATTAATCCGTTCTCCGTTGTCAAGTAAAAATTGAATGTAATTTTGACCGTTTCTTGTTATTCCCGCATTAACCAATTGTTCTAGGTTATAATCAATTATAACTTCGACATCAGTAAATTTTGTTAAATTTATTGCAAAAATTTCAACCCAGTTGTTTGAGTCTTTGCTTATGTTAATTTTTAAAGTTGCTTCGTCGTCTTTACCATATCTCCCGGCTTTAAATGTAATTTTTGATAAATTAGTTATTCCAGTCAATAGTTCAACTTTTCCCTTGTTTTGGATTCTTACAGATTTTTGGCCTACTTTTTGGTCACCATCAAGGTTTCCAACTAATGCATTATCAAAGTTCCACCGAAAGCCGTTAATTGTAACTTCTGCGGCAGCATAACTTCCTTTTGTAACATTTTCAAAATCCGTATAGAACACTTCTTTTTCTTCAAACATTGAAACGACTGGAACGACAAATTCAAATTCAACGGTTTCATACCAATTTCCTAATGTTAGGGTTGCAGTTAAGGTGACTATCGCATCTACATCGGTTGGTCTGGTGATTGTTACTTCACCAGTTGTTTTGTTTACCGAAAATGCAGTTGAACTTGATTGCCATGCAACTTTCGTACCGTTTGGCAGTACCAAATCTAATGCAGGAAGATCAGTAACTTCACCGGTTAAAATATCGTCATATTTATCGGTCAAAGTATTTCTGTCTTCTTCAAACGCTTCTTCAAAAGTTTTCAACAATCCGTAGAATACTTTATTTCCGGTTTGTCCTGCTTCGAATCCGGTTGTTTCCGTTGTGAAGGTGCTGTCGGTGAACCAGGCAACAAAGAAATATGCTTCGTCGAATCCGGTAGGCGCTTCAAACGCAACACCCGTTGTGATGGTATATTTGGTTGGATTTGAATTAACGATATCTCCTTCGAACGGTTCGGTTCCCAAATAGAAGACATAGGTAATGGTGTATTCTATTGCTTCCCAAGCGGCTTTTAGAGTTAAGTCGCTTGTTGGCATTGTTTCAACCACATTGCCGTTTTCGTCAACCCAACCTTTGAAGGTATAGCCTTCTTTTTCCGGAGTCGGAAGTGTCGGAAGAACTGAACCATGTTTTAAATGGATTGGGTCAACCGAAGAACCGCCTTGGCTGTCAAAGGTGATGGTATATTCCTTACGATCGAAATAAACATTCAGCTCAAGCTTTCCTTCGGCCGGAATTGTTCCAGTCAATTCGCTCAATTCGCCATTCAGCAAATAGTGTTCTGGAACCGAAATCATTTCCGAAATATCGACCAAAGTATCGGTCTTGGCTTGTTTTTCTTCATCGAATTCTTTTATGTATGTACCGTCTGTTTGTTCATAATAGTAATTGATGACGTATGATTGTTCGCTTGGTTCCCAAACAGCAACTAAAGTTACGTCATGTGCCGGCATGATGGCCGGAGCTTCGGTATTCCAACCGACAAATTCATAGCCTGGTCTGGAAAGCACAGGATATTCAATCGGTTGTTCATAGAGGTATGTTGCTTCCAAATCGTCGCTGTTTTCCGACTTGATGGTTAGGGTGTATTGGTTGCGGGTATAGTATAGTACAAGTTCCAAGGTGCCGTCTGCTTTAACGGTTCCTTCGGTAATGCTGTTGTCTCCATCAAAAGTAAAGCCAGTATATTCGTTCGGGGTTGCGAAAACCATTGAACCGGTTAAGGCTTTTAGTTCTTCCGAGAAATCAGCCTGCGAATAAGAACCGTCAAGGTTTTGTTTGTAATGTTTGACGGTATAAAAGACTTCTGCCGGATTCCATAAAGCTTTAAGGGAAATATTTTCCGCAGGCATGGTTTCCGGTAGGACAGTCATTTCTTCAGGAAGAACGATTTCCCATTCGTCGAAATCATAACCCGTTCTGGTCGGGTCATCGATATCGACTGCTTCTTCATATTTTCTGTAAACCGAATAAGGAGTGCTGCCGTCGTTTAGATCGATGGTGATGGTGTAAGTATTTCTTGTGTAGTAAAGTTTCAATACCAGCGAACCGTCAGCTTCGATAATTCCGGAAGCGGTGCTTAGCTCTGAATTGTATTCAAAACCTGTCAGGGTTAATCCAACAGCTTCGGCCAAACTGTTTGTTGTTCCCTCTAATTCTTCCGTGTCATGGAGGATAGTGTAATTTCCTTCCAAATCCTGCAGGTAATGTTCGACTTTATAAGATGAGGTTCCTTCCGTCCATTTGGCGTAAAGCGTGATTGGTCCATAAACCCCGGCATCGAAATCGTACGGTTCAACGTCCGATAAATCCAAGAACCATCCCGCAAACTCATATCCTTGTTTTGTCGGATCAGCCGGTCTGGTTGCTTTTTGGCCTTCGATGACATTTTGGGTTTGAACGCTCGAACCGCCCGTGGAGTCGAAGGATACTTGGTAAACCGGTAAAGCGCTCCATTTGGCTTTAACGGTCAAATCGTTTGCCGGCATGGTTTCCGGAAGTTCCGGTTCCCATCCTGCAAATGTAAATCCTTCTTTTTCAGGGGTTTCCACGTCGATTGTTTCGCCGTATTTTAAGACTTGCACGTAGTTTTCTTCGCCGTTGTCAAAATCAATCGTTAAAGTGTAGGAATTTCTTGTGTAGTAGCGTTTCAAAACAAGCGAGCCGTCCGGCAAAACCGTTCCGCTTAAAACGTTGTTCGGATTGTTTTCGTCAAAAGTAAAGCCTTCGAAGTCCTTTGCTTCTATGGTTACGTCCTCTTCCGTCAAAGCGAATAAAGTTTCGCTTAAAGGTTCGCCGAATTCTTCGTCAAAGCCTTCAAGATAAAATTGGACTTGATAGTTTACCAAAGCCGGGGTCCATTTTGCCGTGATGGTTAAATTGCTATCAGGCATGGTGGCAACCATATTTTCCCAGGCATCAAACGAGTAACCGATTTTTGTCGGTTCATCCAGCGAAATAGGTTGTTCAAACTTTAAGGTTCTGGTTTCGTCTGGTGTGCCGTTGTCGTAGACTATCGTCAAAGTGTAACTGTTTCTGGAATAATAAGCTTTCAATACCAATGAGCCGTCGCCCAATACTTCTCCGGACATAACTTTATCCGGATGCGAGTCATTCAAAGTAAAACCGGCAAAAGCAACTTCCGGAACGCTTACGGTTGAATCGGTTTTCGCCTTGAGTTCAAGCGTTTCGTCATCGTTTAAGACATAATCACCGCTTAAGTTTTCAAAATAGAATTCTACTTTGTAATCCACTTCAAGCGCGGTCCATTTGGCGTTGACGGTTAAATCACGGCTCGGCATGGTTGAATATTCGGTATCCCAGCCGTCAAATTGGTAACCGTCTCTGTATTGAACAGGTAAATTCAAACTTTCGCCATATTTTTTCGTAACGCTGGTTGTGCTTAAACCGTCGTTAATCGTCAGGATATAGGATTTGCGTGTATATTTGAGTACAAGGATCAAATTGCCGTCTTCAAGCACGGTTCCGCTCGGACTGCTGATTGTTTCGCTGTACTCAAAGCCTTCAAATTCCATAGGCTCTGCGGAAACCACCGAACCGATTAAACCTTCGAACGGTTCGCTTAATACTTCCGTAAATGTTTCGTCAAGGTTTTCCAATTGATGCGAAACGGTGTAAGGCGCGTTAGCCACTCTCCATTTGGCATATAAATCAAAGTTTTGTTTGGATCCGACAACAATTCTTTCGATTCGGTTATTGAAACCAGCATCGGTGAACCATCCTTCGAAAAGATAATTTTCTTTGGTCGGAACAGGCAAAACATATGTTTCGTCGCCTAACAGATACGAGGTTTTGTAACCTTCGGTATTTTCGACATTGTGATAGGTAATTGTGTATTCGGCCCTAACCGTGACGCCTTTCGGAACCAATAAATTGAATTCCCTGGTAGCCTGGATTTCCGGATTATTTGGCCGTGTCACCGTTACCGTGATGGTCGCATTGATATCGGCATCCTTCTGACGTTTAACGACAAACCAGCCGTCCATGAAAACAACGTTTTCGTCACTTGATTCCCAGGTGATGATGTTTCCGTAGACGCTGTGGACGGCAACCGGGAAACTTCCGATCGTAACTTCCGGAACGGTTACCAATTCCGTATCGCGATTGACCATTTCTTGTTCGGTCATACCCGATGCAACCATCGGCATGGTCGTCAAGAAAACAAAACTGATGGTTGCGACAAAAAATAAAATACTGAAAAATTTAGCTAGTTTTTTCATCTAATGCTCCTTTTCTTAAAAATTCAAAACAATTTGCTTTTTAAAAAATCTCGGGATTATCAATTTTCGATAAATCGTTGTGGAAATAAAAAAGGTGATACTAGCAAATCCAACTGTTAATATGACCAATGCTGCAATTTTGTTATGCTTTTTTTAAAAAATCGATGCTTCGGTTTTTTGGAGGTATATTGGGGCAGTTAACCGGCCGGAAGGGACAAAAATCCGTTACGGCGGTATGTTCTGACATCCGGAAACAAACGTAGCGTTTGCTTTTCCCGACGTCTTAAAACGGAAAGGAAAATCGGATGGCCTTTTCTGGCTCTTATCGTTTTTTCCGGCTTATTGCAAGTAAAAGAAACAGTTAATTTCTTTAATTAGAAGTCGGCCGTAAGAATAAAACCTTTTTTGTGTTTATTCGGGATAATTGATTTTTCAGTTGTTACTTCCCCCCTTTGGATTGAAAAGCAAAAAAAGAAAAAACCCCTATTATCCGGTAAATATCCATTTCTTTCAATTTACACAAAAAGGGGGTTTATCGCTTCGCAGAAAAGGTACATGTCGTTGTGCTCCTTATTCTTACTTTTCGCTTTCATTCAAAGTAATTCTTTCATACATCGACCTTTTTCGCAACAATTTGATAAATATTTCCATTATAGCGTAATTTTACCCACTTCTTCGGCTGTTTTTCGAAAAGGTTTTTTGACCGAAAGCGAAAAAAAAGGACAACAGAGTGCTGACTCTGTCATCCCAGATTTTTACTTTAGCCCCAAATCAAATTGGCAAATTCCGGATTGTCGATAAACGGATTTCGGTTGCCCTGGATTCGGTAGATAGCTTCGTTGCGATTGATTTCGTAAGCGTCCGGCGCATCCATCATGTTCCATTCCAACAAAGTTTCCAAAACCGCTACTCCGCTTGAAACAATATCGAGACTGGCATACCGGGTTGCGCAGTAGAAAATAATTCTGGCTACGTCCCCTTTGATTTCGTCGGCCGGTTCGAACCGGTTACCGCCGATGTAGTTACCGGTATTGATGCCTTTATAAACTATTTCCTTTTTTCCGGAAGTAACTGTTCCGATAGTGAAATTGCCGCGATCGCTGTTGACGCTGTTCACGGTCGGACGGATATGGTGCAAATCGTTTTCGGCCGTATTTCCGCCCCGGGAATCCGGCCAAACATGTTCTTTGTTCCAGGTGTTGTCCGATGCACTCAGTCTGGTATAGAACAACAACATCACGCTCGGATTGTTCGGATCGTAATCGGTCTGCGGAAAATAATTTCCCAAGTTTTTGTAAGTTATTTTGGTGGTATGGGTTTCGGTAATAATTTTGCGCAAAGCTTCTTCCAGAGCCTGTCCGACCAAACCTTCCGCTTCCGCGTAATATTCCATTACCGGCGTGGTGCTCTTGGCCAGAACTTTCACCTGGAATTCTTTAATGTCGCTAAAGTCGCCATAAGAAACGGTTGCGACCATTGTGACAATTACGTCTTCTTCGCCTCTGGTCACAACTCCTTTATGGGTAATGACCTCAGTATTGAACGATTCCCAGGTAATGGTTGAACCCTTAGGTCCTTTATCCGGAAGGGTCAGATTGGAAACGGTTTGGCTGACCAAAGTAAGGACCGCCAAATCGGCTTGTACGATTTGTTCGGGAGTAAGTTGAATATATGTAAATTCGTGTTCGCCGACATTGGTAAAAACATCGGTGCCGAGGGTTACCCATTCACTCGGGGTAAATTCCGCATTTGGACTGACGATGCTTTCGTATCTGACCAAAGTCTGGTTGCTGGTCGATAAACTGTTGCCGAGGGCGTCGACTCCGGTCCAGGAACCTGACGGTCTGATTCCGATTTCCCCGATGATATCGATTACTTCGCCGTTTTTGTAAAGGGCAATCGCATCGTCGCCGTTATAAAAAGTAACGGTGCTGTCCGTGGCCAGTCCGCCCGGAAGTCGGTTAAGAATTTCCGCGGAACAGTCCGGATTGTAGATAACGTAGACTCCGCCGTGCGGAAGATATATATCTTCGAAAACAAGGGTATTGGTCGGATTGGTTGCGCCGTTTGCGTAAAGCTTTACTTCGTAATCTTTGAGGTTGACCGATTGTCCGGTACCGTTAAAGATTTCGATATATTTGTTGTTGCCTGCATTCCCCTCCGCATACTCCGAAATAAACAAATCCGTCGCATAGATATTCGGAGTGGCAGTTTCTTCTTTAAGCACGATTACGACAATTTCCACGTCTTCGTATTCGTCCTCAAGTTCAAAGTGGGCCAATAACACCACGGTTTCGTTTTCGTCGCTCGGTCTTGTGACGATGGCTCGGTTGCCATTCAAAACAATCGAACTGCCCGATAAAACTTCCCAGGTGATAACCGAACCATTTTGTCCTGCGGCAGGCAAATCAAAGTCGGCCGTCTGTTCGCCCAGATAGGTGCCGATTTGGATTATATCTTGATCGAGAAGTTCTTTGGTTGTCAAACCGTCCTTATGCTTGATTTTTCCTTCGATGGAAAGATCTTCGGTAACTTCGATACTGACGTTGTTTTCATATGCTACGCCGTTGATCAACAGGGAATCGAATACCTGACTATCGGTCAAAACAACCGAAACGGTAATCGTTTCGCCTTTGGCAACGGTATCGCCGGAATTAAGCACAATCGTCCGGTTATCCCGCACCACCGTTACTTTGACATTGGCGGTTTTGGTTATGGTGTATTCGACCGGTTTGAATAGCGCATGGACGTCTAAATTGCTTCGTACGTCCGTAAAGCTTTTATCCCAGCCGATAAAAACGTAATTTTCTTTGACCGGATCTTCCGGAGCCGTTGCATCCGAACGAAACGGAATCGTTTCGCTTTTTACCACGACACCGTCGACGATAAATCTTACCATGACTTCTTCTCTCGGGTTGTCGTCAATCGGAGTAACGCAAGACGCAAGCAAAAAAAGCAAAGATACCGTCAAAACGAGAAAAGTGTAACTGATGATTTTTCTGAATAAACTTTTACTAAACATGATTTGTCCTTTCTTGACTTTTTTAACAAAACAAAAAAGCCTCGGGATTAACCCTTGGGGTAACCTTTAAGACTTTTTAAAAAGCATATATATTATAGCAGTTTTTCCGGCTTTTTGCAACCAAAGTACGAAAGCAAAAAAATAGCGGGAGAAAACCGTTTCTCCCGTAGTTTTTTATTTGATGAACCGTTCGGCTTGGTCCAGGTATTCCTGAACTTTGTTAAAGCCCTGTGCAAGCGGATAACCGTCAACCAAGGCGTGTGAGACATGGATGTTCAGCGCCATGGTTGTTTTGCCGTTTTCTTCGACGTATTTGCCCCAGGCAATTCGCGGAACGGTTAAGGTTGCGTCGTTTGGCATCGGGTGCGTAACCGCGGTAAAGTCCAGCCAAGGCAGGCAGGTAAAATAGAATTGATCGAATCTCGTTAAATCGTTGTAACTTTGATCTTCTTTCAGACCCTGTTTGGCCAGCGGGATTTTTTCTTCCGCGCGCGATTTGTATTCGGAATAGTCGAAGCAAAACTCATGTTCGCAGTTATCGAAAACCATGTCATTCGTCATGATGGTGTAAGCGGGGTGAATGACATCGTATAAAACAACCTGACCGTTTACTTCCCTCAAACGGAATTCTTCGATTTCGTTTAAGGCAAGATTGAGAATATACATAAACGAAATAAAGAAAGGGTATTTCCGTTCTTTGATGTAGCCTAAAAAACGGGTCAGATCCAACCGGCTTGTCACGCTGTAGTAGGGAACCGGGTAATTTTTAAACCACAGATAATGTTTTTTTCCTTTCCAATTTTCGATATCGATGATTTTCATGCGTTTCTCTCCTTTCCGAAATAAGTTCCGGCAATTTGCGAATAATACATGTTGGCGTAAATGCCGCCTTTTCTGACCAGTTCTTCGTGGGTTCCTTCTTCGACTTTCAAACCGTGGTCAAGCACGATGATTTTGTCGGCCCGGTAAATCGTGCTGAGCCGGTGGGCAATGACGATTACCGTGCGGTTTTTGCTTGCGACTTTCAGGGCTTTTTGAATCAATTCCTCAGTCTCGGTATCGATATGCGAAGTCGCTTCGTCCATGATGAGAATCGAAGGATTGTGGACGAGGGCTCTGGCGATACTGATAATCTGTTTTTCGCCGCTACTCATGTTGACGCCGGCCCGCGTAATCGGCTGGTGAATGCCCAGGCTGTATTTTTCGAGCAACCGGTCGCCGCCGATTTCCTTGAGCACGGTTTCGATTTGTTCGTCCGTAATGCCTTCCGCGCCGAAACGGATGTTGGAAGCAATCGTTCCTTTAAAGAGCACCGGTTCCTGAAGGACAATTCCGATATGGGTCCGGTAGGTTCTTTTGGCAAGGGTGGAAATATCGATTCCGTCCACATATATCTTTCCCGAATGTTTATCGGACAAATCGTAAAACCTGAGGAGCAGATTCATGAGCGAACTTTTGCCGCTTCCGGTGTGTCCCACCAAACCGACGAATTGGCCCGGTTCGATATCGAACGATACGCCTTTTAAGACATAATCCTTTTTATGGTAAGCAAACCAGACATTGTCGAATTTGATGCTTCCTTTGAAGCGTTCGATCGGTTCCTGGGTATAGTCTTCCTGCGGCTCTTCGATAATCCGGGAAGCCCGGTTGATTTGCACCATCGCGTGTTCGAAGGCGCTCACCTGGGTAAAGACGATATTGACCGGTTCGACGATTTTCGAAAGGTATTCGTTGTAAGCATAAATCAGTCCGGCCGAAATCGTGATGCCGATAATCGTCAATTCCCGAATTCCGAAATACATGACGATGGCAACCAGAATCAGACCCCGGATAACGCCGATCATGTTCCAACCGCCCGTAATGTGCAGCTTTACTTCTTTCAGTTGTTCTTCGGTATACTGCCTGTTGATTTCGTTGTATTCTTTGACGGTCTGTTTTTTGAAATTGAAGATTTGTAGAATGCTGATGCCGTTGATGATTTCGTTGATTTTTGCGGTGAGAAGCGATCGGCTTTCATTTACTTTTTCCGCGGTTTTCCTTAAGTTCTTCAAGTAAAAGTAAACCCAGATAAAGATAAACGGATAAGCCAAAAAGCTCAGCAGTGCAAGTTTAGTGTCAAGATAAAACATTCCGATATAGGCAAACACGAAACTCAGAACCGCCCCGGTCAATACGTTGACCATCTGCTGGTAAAGCGTGATGAAGCCGTTGATGTCGTTGGTGATGTATGAGGCAAGTTTTCCGGCCGGAATGTCTTCGAAAAACGAAATCGGCAAACGTTCGATGCCGCGCATGCAATCGGTCCGAACGTCCCTCGCAATATGGTTGATCATGCGTCCGACCGACAAGTGCTGAACATATGTCACAACGATTACCACGATGCTTTTGACAAAGAGCACCACAATCATGATAATCAGTTTGGTCGCAATCGGCGCATAGAAAGCAAAGACTTCGCTTTTGGAAAGCCTGTAAATGCTGTATTCGTACAATACGCCGTCGGCGCTCGTTACTTTCAAAGTATTTTCGTCGAATTCTTTCGAACCGTCTTCAACCTCGCCGTCGACGAAATAATAACCGGCGTTATGGATAATAACGGTCGCGATTTTTCCTTTGCTTGCGCTACCGTCGATATTTTTCAGCTGTTTGAAATACCTTCCCCGGAAAGCAACCGTTTCGCTGTCGGCATAATTTACTTCTGCCCACGGTGCTTCGATGCCGAGCAGATAATCATCCAAAATGACTTTGACCAAAAGCGGCGTAATGAATCCCAAAACCTGAACAATGATGACCATGGTAAGGCTAAGGATAAATAAATGGTAACGGCCTTTGATATAGTGGAACAGGCGTTTAATGTTGGTCATTGTCTTCACCTGCCCCGTCTTCGTTCAATTCGTTGATTTGCTTCAGATATTGCATCTTGTACCAATTGTCGTACTTCAGCAATTCCTCGTGGGTTCCCCGGTTGGTAATCCGGCCGTTTTCGACCACGAGGATTTCGTCGGCCATCGCCACGGCGGAAAACCGGTGGGCGATAATGATATTGGTTTTACCCTGACGTGCTTCTTTCAGATTTCTGATGATATTGGCTTCGGTCAGGGCATCGACTGCGCTTAACGAATCGTCCAAAATCAGGATTTCCGGGTTTCGGACCAAAGCTCTTGCTATCGATAACCGCTGGCGCTGACCCCCGCTTAAAGATCCGCCGAATTCGGCTACCATGGTTTCGAGTCCGAACGGAAGTTCTTTCAAATCTTTGTTAAAATCGGCCAGAGCTACCGCCCGGTTGATATCGCGCACGGTGGCCCGCGGATTGCCGATTAAGATGTTGTCGTCGACGCTTCTTCTGAACAAGATATGGTCCTGCGGAACATATCCGATCAAATCATGGATATCGTCGATGTTGAATTCCTTGATATCGACACTGTCGATCAGGATTTCGCCCCCCAAGACGTTGTATTCGCGCAACAGCTGTCTGATCATCGTGGATTTTCCCGATCCGGTCGGTCCCACGATGCCGATTGTTTTGCCTTTTTCGATGGTAAACGAAACGTCCATCAAAACTTCCTGATTGTCTTTCGGATATTTGAAGACCACGTTTTTGAATTCGATTTTGTTGAAACCGAGAATCGGTTTGGGGTTTTCGGTATTGGCAATCTTCGGCACGATGTTTAAAACTTCGTGGTACCGCTGATCGGAAATCATGATGTTGTTGACCTGATTCAAAACGTTGCTTAAAGCGACAAGGGGACCGTAAAGCATGCCGACATACATGAGAAACGTTACCAAGTCTCCCGCCGAAATGTTGGATGTGATGACCATATAGCTGCCTAAAGAAATGGCAATGAAATACGAAACCGTGTAAACCAGTTCGAACAAGGGACTGTAAATCGATTCGAACTTGATGATTTTCCACCACGAATCGATATCGCGGTCAATCGCTTTTTTGGTTTTGATAAAATCCTGTTCCTCGTTGGCATAAGCCCTAACGGTTTTTACCCCTTCGACCGACTCCAAGACGTTTTCGGTCATATCGGCGTAAATTTCCCGGTGAATCTTATAATAGGCCCGTTTCTTCTGTCGTTTTTTGTTCAGCCAAAAGATGGCAAAAGGCATCGCGATGACGCTTGCCAAAGTCAAAAGCGGATTGATAATAACCATCATGAAGATGGCCGAAAGCACGACCCCGGTATTGAAAAAAACCGTTTGCAAAAAGTTGGTGGCAAGCACCGTAAGATTTTGCAAATCGTCGGTCGCGCGGGAAATCAAATCCCCTTTGGTATAGGATTCATAGGTTTCGGAATCGAGTTCGAACAAATGCTGGATATATTTTTCTCTCAGTTCGTACGACAGCTGATGACCGAGTTTATTGATTTCGTAGTGATAAACCCAGTTGATCAGATATCGTCCGATTGCAACCCCGAGCAACCCGACCACCAAAAGAATCAGATGGTTTGACGTCAAAACCCCCGTCGAGATTTCGTCGATGGCGATTCCCAGGAGTTTTGCGGGGAGAACAGGTGTTATCGATAGGAGCAAAAGAAAGAACGCTACAAGAATGTAGCGCTTATAGGTTTTTTTGAAGAACCATCCCAAATGCAAAAATGCTTCTTTCATAAAATTTAAACCTCGTTTAAATCTCGATTTTTTCTCTCTCAATCACTTTCACAAAAATAAAACCTTCTTCTAATTTGGGCGGAATCAGTTTGTCCGCGTAATTATATACAACCTCGGGCGGCAGGTATCTTGCGTCTTTGTTTTCGTTGCGCTTGATTACCCTTCGCAAACATTCATAGCGATCGGTTTGTATGAAATAACAGCCGACCTGAAAATCGACATTGTGTTTTTTGACTTCGTCGACTAATCTTTTTCTGACCTTGGGTGTTATATTTGTTGCGTCAAAGATGACATCTTGATTATTTTTCAATGCTTCGGCGCAGAGGCGGTAAGCTTCCGGCCAAATATCATTTTCAATCCAATCGGGGTGAGCATTTCGAATATCATCGGTCGCAATCAGTTGACATCCGAGCTCCACGGAAAGTTTTTTTGCATAAGTTGATTTCCCCGAACCAGGTATCCCCACCATTACATGAAGTATATTCATACGATATCCTTTCTTTTCTAAATCTTATTTCAATTATAACAAATTCCGACTTTGAGTTGAGTAATATTGCATTTTATGTTTTGTTTTATTTTTTGTCTTCTATCGGTATGTCGTTAAGATTGACATGGCAATATCCCTGAGGATTTTTGTCCAAATAATCTTGGTGATATTCTTCTGCCAAATAGTATCCGTTTTCTTTTTGAATTTCTACCAATATGGGCCGATTGTAATTGTTTTTGGTTTTAGCGATAAATTCTTGGATGATTTTTAAATCTTCTTCGTCTTTGTAATAGATGCCGGTGCGGTACTGCAAGCCGATATCCATTCCCTGCCGGTTTAAAGAGGTTGGGTCGATGATGCGAAAGAAATGCGTCAATAGTTTTTCCAAAGGCATAACCGTTTCGTCATAATATATTTCGCACGCTTCCGCATGCGTAGCCCGATGCTTCTTTAAATCCTCGTAAGTGGGGTTTTCGGTATTGCCGTTGACATAACCCACACTGGTTTTCAAGACCCCTTTCAAACGTTTGAAATAAGCTTCGACGCCCCAAAAACATCCTCCCGCAAGCACAATTCTTTTCATATCCTTACCTCTAAATCTTTATCCTATTGTAAAAGTCCCGTCTTAGATACCCCCACCCACAAGTCACACAAGCTTAAGGCTGCTTCGATCAAGACCTGACCTGGTTCACCGTCTGACCTTGGATGAAGGTATCTAAAACGAGACTATTAATAGTATATCACATTTGTTGCCGTTTGTCACTCAAAATGCCTATTTCGAAACGGCTACTTTGACATACGCAGTTTTTGGAAAAAACTTTTCAGCAAGACGCTCGACTCTTCTTCCAAAACTCCACCGGTGACCTCGATTTTATGATTCCAAGCATCGTTGTCCAAAACTCTTGCCACGCTTTCGACGGCCCCGAATTTTGGTTCTTTTGCCGCATAGACCAATCTTTTGATTCTTGACTGCAAGATGGCCCCCGCGCACATCAGGCACGGTTCGAGCGTGACATAAATGGTACAATCTTCGAGAATCCAAGCATTCAGTTTTTTGTTTGCCTTTTGAATGGCTCCGATTTCCGCATGACCCAGGACATCTTTTTTTTGATCGCGTTTGTTGTAAGATCTGGCGATGATTTCATTGTCTTTGACGATAACGCATCCGACGGGAACTTCGCCCCGGGAAATAGCTTTCTTGGCTTCTTTCAGGGCTTGTTTCATGAAATACCGATCGTCTTTAACCATTGCTTTCTTCTTTTTTCTCCCGTTTCAAAACGACATGGCAATGGCGGCATCTTGCTTCGTATTTTTCCTGGGCGCTCACCAGGATAATCGGATCGTCTTCGTAAGCCGGCTGATTGTTGATGATTCTTTGCGTCCGGGTTGCGGGTTCGCCGCACACCTGGCAAATCGCCTGCAGTTTGGTGACGTATTCGGCACGGGCCAAAAGTTCGGGCATAATGCCGAACGGTTCGCCTTTGAAGTTCAGATCAAGACCCGCGATTATAACTCTTACCCCGTGATTGGCTAGGTTTTCCGCAACCTCCACAAGGCCTTTGTCGAAAAACTGCGCTTCGTCGATTGCCACCGCATACGGATAGCCTTTCAGATTGGCCATAATTTCTGAGGAGTCGTTGACCGGAATCGATTTGATGCGACGCTGACTGTGGGACACGATATCGCTTTTCCCGTACCGATCGTCAATCACCGGTTTAAAGATTACGACTTCCCGTTTGGCAAGCTGAATTCTGGTAATTCTTCTGATCAATTCTTCGGTCTTCCCCGCAAACATGCTTCCGCAGATTACTTCGATCCAGCCGTCGCTGCATTTCAAATCCATAAAAATAGCCTCCTCAGTTTTTTCTTCTCTAAAAAATAAAAATTTCCTAAAAAAGGATTTTCTTATTCCCAAGTGATATTATATCTCAAGTAATAAGATAAAACAAGCAACATATAAAACTATTTTTTTCCATATTTTGCCATTTTTTATCTTATCAAAGGACTATTTCACCCTGAAAAAGCAAAAACTTACCCCCTAGAAGGAAAGAGGTAAGTTTTCGAGATAGGTGTTATATTAATTTCAAGAACCGAGGTCTTAAAATTAATATCGTTTTTTGCGCAGCCCGATTAGGACAACTCCCACCGCTGCGATTAAGATATATAAATACGCTCCGCCAAACCGACAGTTTAAACCTGCAGCTTTTTTCGGAATAGCATCAATTGCCGCTTTGGCGTTTGCCACGATTTCGTCGATTGCCTCTTGGGTTGTTGCGGAATCGATTTCGGCTTTGGCTTTTTCGATTATTTCCAAAACCGCCTGTCGGTTTTCTTCGGTGTACTTATTCGGTTTGACATAGGTGTCGAGTGCGGATTTTGCGGCGCTGCGCATCGCTTCGTAGTCGATCGGACTCAAAGCATCAATCCAACTTTTAAAGGTCGCGACGATTTCTTCGACTTCGGCCTTGGTTTCGGCCTGTTCGATGTTGTTGAGCGAGCGTTCGATCAAAATCTCGATATAACGTTGGTCGACTTCGGAATAAACCGACAAGTCTTCGACATAAGTCGCGACAAAAGTTTTCGCTTCGTCCCAAACCGTCGGAACCAAGTCGAGCAGCTCTTTGGAATCCGCAACAATCGCGTTCACTTCATCAATCGAACCCGCTTGGTCGATTGCTTCGTATGCTTCGGCCAAATAGGCATCGATGTCCGCTTTTTGAATATCGCTATATAAACCAAGATTTAAATACTTGGACAATGTCTCTTTGGCAAGTACTTTATGTTCGTTCAACAAAGCAGTTTCTTCTTCGATGGTAGGAATATCTTCAAGCAATGCCAAGGCACTTTCGATCAATGCCTGAACCTGGGTAATCGACTGGGCGCTTTGGATTTGCGCAGCGGCATTGTCGATGATTCCCCTGATTCTTTGCTGGTTGGCGTCGCTGTAAAGGGACAGACTGTCTTCGTAGCGGTTCAATTCGGAAAGTGCGTTTTGTTTGGCATCGTTCAATGCTTGTTCCTGCAGTTCCCGGATTTTTCTTTCCCCGTTTTCCAGTTTGGCCAAATTCGCAACCAACGCTTTCGCTTCGCTGCTTAAGGCTTCGTAGGCATCACGCGCCAAAGCAAAAGGCAAAACGTCCGTTTCGGTTGTGATGTCTTCCGGATTCGGCAAAGCATCAATCATCGCCATGACCTGTTCTGCCTGGGTTAAAGGATCCGTTCTTAAAGCGGTATAATCGGTAAATTCGATTTTCGTGCCTACCTCCACCTTATCGATCGGAACAAAAACCGGATTTGTCAGTTGGCTGTCCAAATAACGGACGGCAAGAAGCAATTCGTTCGGTTTTAAAGTAATCATGGCATTCGGATCGCGGTCGAGACTCGAAACTCTGACCGAGCCGTTTGCGTCGATAATCAGATAGCCGTATCCGGCGATATCGGTGATGATTGCGGTGTCGCCTGCGCGGATTACAATATCCGATTCCGTCACGTTATGATAAAGCGTTGCGCAGGAAACCCAGTAAGTTCCCGGGACATCGCTTGAAGTAAGCGGAAGATAATTGTTTTGGGCGATGAAGAAAACATAATTGTTCAGGCGTAAAACCTTGCCCGACCAGCCGATGTGGCTTGCTTCGTTGTAAGGTCCTTCTTCGTCTTTGGTCATTGAGGAAGGGGAATTTCGGTAAAAGAGCGGCGTTTCGCCGACTTTCGTAATTCCGAAATTGACCACGACTTCTTCTTCGTAAACCAAATTGTCTTTGGCAAACGAAGCAACCAATGTTACCGGATAAGCCGACAGAATTTCTTTCAGACGGGTTCCGCTTACAAGATCGTGAACGGCTTCGTTCGGATTTTTGAACCGCCAAGCGACGGTACCGTCAAAAGCGGTATTGGTCGGAAAGACGTAATCGGTAACCACATGCCGGCTTGTTCTTTGGATAACTTCCTGCAAGGCCGAACGCATTTCCTTTAGAGCCAAGATTTGGCTTTCCGCTTTGACCAATTTTTCGTAATTGGCGATTTGAGCTTTTTCGGCAGGCGTCAATGCTTCGTAGAAACCTCTGATGGCTAGAACCTTTCCTTCGTCGGCCAAGGAAACCGGGTCTTTCAAAGAATCGATTCCTTTAATTACGCCTTCCACGCTGCCCGTCAAAACTTCGCCCGCAAGCACAGCTTCGGATACGACGTTGGCCATATTGACGCTTGATACGTAGTAATCCGTATTGGCATTAAGCGGAACTTCCAAATTATTGGTTTGGATATATTTATATAAATGGTCGATATTGTTTTTGTCGAGGGTTTGTCCCTTCGGCACCGCATATACCACATAGCCGCGGACATTTTCCAGTTGGTCCCAAGATAAGACCATCGTCGATGTTTTCTTGGTTACGGAAAGGTTATTTACCTTAAGGGAATCTACTTTGTCCGCGTAACTTCTTACGACCGAACCCGGTACTTTTTTGGCATAGTAATCGTTCTTGAGCAGAGGAAGACCTCTTTTAAGCTGTTCCGCCGCATTCATGACATCCTTGAAATAACTGAATTTGTAGAAACAGTTTCCGTCGATTCGGTCATACATTTCTAGATTAAGGAAACGGTTCTTGATTTCGTCGGGATTGGTCCAACCGGACCCAGGTGCCATATATATTCCGTGTGCCATATACAGATTGACGTTGTAGCCTTCCGCCGCACTGCTCCAGAAACGGGTAAGTTGGGCAAAACCCGCGGTCATGTGTTCCAGACCCCAATAGGTTTGCGGCATGAGATAATCGACCCATTCGTTTTGGATCCAGGCCACGCTGTCGCAGTAAAGCGAAGAGAAATGTTCCTGACCGGCGGTTCCGGATAAACTGTTTTTGTAAATACCGGTCGGGCTGATGCCGAGCTGAACAATTTTTCCCGTTTTTTCGAAATGTTCGTCCAATAGTTTGTCGATGCCGGCCATCAACAGATTTACCTGTTCCCGCCGCCAATCGGCTTTGTTTAATTTGTGCGGATTGTAGTTCGGTTTGTTGTAGGTCACGTTGTCTTCGGAATCGTTGATGCTGTTGTAGAAATAGTCGTCGAAATGGATTGCGTCGACATCGTATTTATCGATGATTTCTTGAATTGTTTCATAGATATGTTCGCGAACCCGCGGTTCTCCCGGATTTAAGATAATGCCGTTATCTCCCATACGTAACAATAGACTTGCGTCTCCGGCCGGGTTGTTCGCAAATTCCGGATAAGTGTTTCGGTAGTTCAAAGCAAAACTTTCCAATGTACCGTCATAGCCGCTCGACACAACCCGGTAAGGGTTCAGCCAGGCATGGAATTCGATGCCGCGCTTGTGGCTTTCTTCGATCAGATAAGTAAGCGGATCGAAAACCTCGAAATTGACGTTTTTCCAGTAACTTCTGCGGGGATTCAAATCCGAATCGTACATTGCGTCGTTATGGATGCGGATATGGAAAACCATGGCGTTAAGGCCGTATTCTTCCATCAGATCAAGCACGCTTTTGACTTCGGCTTTGAATTGGGATTCGCTGGAATAGGAAGCGATGTCGCCTACGTAATTGGAAATCCAAACACCTCTTAGATCCTGAGTCGGATAAGTGTATTCGGTAAGCCGCAGGACGGTTTCGCTGCTGTTTCGGTATTTCAAATCGGTTCCGTCCGATTTTTTGATCGGGGTAGTGCCGCTTGCGGCCTCAACCCCCGAATTAATCATCAAAAAAGAACCGATGATTAACAGGACAAAAAGCAAAAATCTCTTTAAGTGCATTTTTCACCTCGATGATATGAATTATCCCTATCCCCAAAAAAGGCAGATTTATTATACCAAATTTTTGCTTTTTTAGCAAGACATATAACTGCCGGGTTTTTTAATAAACTCTTTTGGAAAGCAAAGCTTTTTTTAGGTGACCCTTTCCTTTCTTTATTTCATAATCGGACTTTTTCTTCATATACTTTACTAAGGGGAGAGTCTATGAAAAAAATTAAGAAATTATTTGATATCCGAAACATCCTTTGCTTTTTGCTTTTCTTGCTTGTCTATTTTTTGCCCTTGGTTTTTCTGAAAATTGACAAAAGCTTTTACGAATCCTTGAAAACCATTCCGATTCCGTTTTGGGTGTACAAAGCCGGCTTTTTCGCAATCGGCATCCTTACCTCATTGATAATCTGTCTATTTAAGCCGCATCTCAAAGAAAAAGAAAACAGCCTGATCCGTTACGGCATCCGGCGCTTCATCCTTTATCTGGCTTTGAATTACGTGTTTTCGGTGACACTGCTCGTTACTTTCTTTCGGGCCAACAATCTGTTTCTCACATATGTACTTGCTTTGTCGGGACTGATTACTTCGCTCTTTGTGCTGATGGAAGCGGTTCTGATCAAAAAGCCCAAAGCCTGGTGGACCGTTTTGCTTCTGTTATGGCATTTGCTTCTGACGGTATCTTCGATTTATATCTTTCTTTACAATTAATTTTAAAAAAACCCTATTCCTTTTTCCTCCGGTTTTTGGTATAATATATCAAAAGGAGGAATTTTTAAATGCGCCACAAGAAAATCCTGCTCTTCTTGATCCTTGCGCTTTTGATAGCCTTATCCGGCTGTACCGATATCCTGACTCTGCAAAAAGAAAACCGCGAACTGAAAGCCTGGGTTGAAGCCCTGCAGGCGGAAACCGATAATCTTTACCAATTGTTCGAAGATATTTCTTTGGAAGTCGTCCCCGCCAACGTCATGATTTATACCTATTGTTACAAAACGGCTTTCGGAATCATCTATGACGAAGTCGGCGGCCAGGGTAGCGGCGTCATCATATCGAGCGACAGCGAGAATTATTACGTTCTGACCAACAATCATGTCATTTCCTCAAAACCCGGCTATCCGCGGGTCGAACACGAAATCTACGATTACAAGATGAACAAAACGAGGGGCTACGTTGTTTTTTCTGATCCGAATTACGATTTGGCGGTTGTACGATTCAGAAAGTCGATTGAGTTGGCCATTCTTCCGCTTGCAAACAAGAATCCGGTCAAAGGCGATCGGGTTGTCGCCATCGGCCAGCCAGAAGGCCAGCTGAACGTCATCACTTTCGGCAAGGTCATCAATTACATCCTGCCCAACTGTTCCGATTGCAATCCGTCGGAAAGCAGCGTCAATTTCCCTTGCATTTTGCACGATTCCTTCACCAACCACGGCAACAGCGGCGGAATGCTGATTAACCATCAAAAAGAAATCGTCGGCATCAATACCTTCGGTTCGACCGATACATCTTACGGTCTCGCCGTTCCGGTCGAAAAGATTCAGGCGTTTCTAGCCGAACATGATTTTTTGTTTAACAATGAAAGGATTGATTGATTTGAGCACCATTACCAAAATTTTTCTGGCTTTTTCCTTTATCTGTCTGGCAGCCGGATGCATCTTCATGTACACCGGCTGCGATTCGCTTATGCAGGACCAAAGTTTAAAAGAAACTTTGATCGGCGGATTTTTGTTTTTGGCAGGAACAATCGGGATAAGCGCCATATATATTTTCCACCAACAAAAACCGAAACAATAATTTTTTTACAGGTTATCGACCAGTAAAAAACTCTCCTTCCGGGAGAGTTTTTTGTTTTATTCAATTAGCAAATTCGGCTGATCGAGAGAATAATCCATCTCCATAAAGGAGCGGATTGCTTCGATCATATATATAACGTCTTGGGTGCCGGCGCTTTCCAGCGCGGAATGCATCGCAAGCTGAGCCAAACCGATATCGACGGAGGTAATGCTTACCTGGCTCGAACTGATGGCTCCGAGCGTTCCTCCGCCTCTTTCGTCCGAACGGTTGGCAAAAGCCTGATAAGGTACCCTGGCTTTGTCGCAGGCTGCCTGGAACAAAGCGACGGAAAAGGCATCGGAAGTGTAACTTTGGCGGGCGCTGTGTTTGATTACGATTCCTTCGTTCAGTTTGGCATAATTCAAGAAATCAAACTTTTCCGGGCGGTTCGGATGGATGGCATGGGCATTGTCGGCCGAAACGATTACGGAATTGGCCAAGGCGATTTTTTGGGCTTCCCAGGATTTGCCGAACGCAAAACCGATTCGTTCCAAAACATCTTTTAGGAAAGTCGAACCGGCACCCTGTTTGGTCGCGCTGCCGATTTCTTCGTTGTTGAAGCAGGCATAGACCAAAATGTCGGTATCGTTTTTGGCCTGAAGAAAGCCTTCCAAAGTCGCAAAAGCACATTCCAGATTGTCGATTCGGGGACTTACGAAAATATCTTCCGAAGCCAATACTTTTCCTTTTTCGCCGTTATACAAAAACAAATCGTGGCTTACGAGATCGTCTTTTTTTAGTAGCTCGTTTAATGTGATTTTTTCCGAACCGTTTTTAACCCCCAATACCGCCTGCATATCCACCTGGGCATTGAGTTCGATGCCTTTGTTTACCTCACGGTTGAAATGAATCGGCAGGTTGGGTATCAGACAGACATCCGGAATATTAACAAATTCGCTTATCAACCCTTCCTTGGTCTTTCGGAAGACTCTCCCAGCTAGTCCCAAAGGACGGTCCGTCCAAGTCGAAAAAATCGGGCCTCCGTACACTTCGGTATTGAGCTTCCGGTAATTTGCGTTTTCGGCTATCCCGTTGGGCTTCAGTTTGAACCCCGGCGTGTCGGAGTGACTGGCAACGATCCGATACCCCCTAAAATCCGATTTAAGGCCGATTTTAAAGCAAATTACGGAAGATTGGTCGCGAACCACATAATAACTACCCCCCGATTTTAAATCCCAAGGCTTATTTTCGGCCAATTTGGTAAAACCTTCTTTTTCAAGACGGTTTGCGATTGCTTCGGTCGCATGGTAAGGGGTCGGGCTCTGATGGATAAATTCGATCAAATTTTGGACTTTTTCCATTTTTTCCTCCTAGAAGGCAAAATTGCCGTTTTTGAAGATTGTAACCTTTTCCCCGTTTGCTTTTTCCCCGACGATTTCCATGTCGTGGGAACCGAACATAAAGTCGACGTGCACAAGCGACTGATTGGCGCCCCGTTTTTCCAATTCTTCTTTGGTCATTGCGGTTCCGCCTTTTAGGTTCATGGAATATGACGCTCCGAGCGCCAAGTGGCAGGAGGCGTTTTCGTCGAACAAAGTATTGTAGAAAAGAATTCCGGTGCTGGAAATCGGCGAATCGTGTTCCACAAGCGCAACTTCACCGAGATATCTGCTTCCTTCGTCGGTATCGAGCAGATTGGCGAGCGCTTCTTTTTCTTTCTTGGCATCGAATTCGACGACTTTTCCGTCTTTAAACACCAGGTAAAAATCTTCAATCAGTTTTCCCTGATAATTGAGGGGTTTGGTGCTAACCACTTTTCCGTTGACTCCGTATTTGTAAGCTATTGTGAATGCTTCTTCGGTCGGAATATTGGGGGCAAATTCGATTCCCTTTTCGGAATGTTCGCCGCCTCCGGCCCAAATATGGTCTTCGGCCAGCTGAATTGAAAGGTCGGTTCCCAAACCGTTTTTGAAATGCAGGGTTTTGAAACGGTGTCCGTTCAGAATGGCATTGTTTCGGGCCATTTTGGCCATATGGTTATTCCATTCTTCAATCGGATCGTTTGTTTCCAGCACCCGGGAAGCCGTCAGAATCGCATCCCACAATTTTTCAACTGCGGCACCTGCTTCCATGTCGGGATAGACTTTTTTCGCCCAATCCTCGTTCGGGGCAGAAATCACGAGCCATTGCGCTTTGTTGGCCATCATGTGTTCGGAATAGAACTTGGTGGCTTTCGAAGCGGCCAAGGAAGCCTTTTGCAACCGTTGCCCCGGAACGTCTTTCAAAACGCCGGGATTTGGCGAAGAGACGCTGATGACGCAACCGCCCTTGTCTACCACATACTTCAATTGGTCAATCACCCAACTTTTGACGTTTTCGAGTTCCGCTTCGTCGACATGAAGATACCATTCTTTGTTGACGATGGCATCGCTCCAGCGAACCATAACGTCCGATGCACCGGCTTCGTAAGCGGCTTTGACCAACAGGCGAACAAACTCCTTGGCATCGACCGGCGCATTAATCATCAACAGTTGTCCTTTTTGCACATTGACCCCCACTTTTACGGCTAATTGGGCAAACTTTTCTAATCTCGTTTTCATTTCCATTTCGTTACCTGCTTTCTTTTACTGATATTTTGTAAATAGTATACCACAAGAAACCGAAAATAAAAAAAAGAAAGCAAACAATTGCTTCCCAACCGTTTGCTTTTTTTGTTTGCATGATGTTATTTGGTTTCTTTTTTTGCTAAACTTGCGCGTTTCATGAATCGATCAATTCGTCCGGCTGCCTGAACAAATTTTTGTTCGCCGGTAAAGAACGGATGACAGTTAGAACATGTGTCAACACGGATTTCTTTTTTGGTTGAACCGGTTTCAAATTCATTTCCACAAGAAATACAGGTTACTTTGGCTTTATAGTATTGTGGGTGTATTCCTTTTTTCATTTGTTTCTCTCCTTCCGCCATAATTCTCTGTAGAACTATAGTAAGCATAATACTTAGAGATTATACCAAAGAAAATTGATTTTGTCAAATAAAACGAAAAGGGGAAAAAAGAGCCGGTTGCCAGGCAACCAGCCCTTTTTCTTTATCCCTATTTGATTAGATGGATAGCTTTTTGATTTCTACGCAGATATCCCAACCGATGGTTGTGTAGTATCCGGTAGAGTCGGTCTTGTCATCGGCATCCAAATCGTAATCGCCAGGATTTTTACCGGCAGCGATTTGAGCGATAACAGCTTCGAGGGCTCTGATTTCGCGTTCCCAAGTAGTTGTTTGGGCGCGTTCCAATACTTCGTCATCATCGAGGAGATCGAGTTGTGGAGCGAGTGTTTCAAAGGCATCTAACAATGCTTCGTTGACTCTTGCGATGTGCTTGTTGGCTTCATCGGCAATCAACGGAAGAAGCAGATCAGATGTTGCCATTTGGTCAATCATTATACCCTTTTGCGTATCGCTTCCGAGATCGTATTCACCGACGAGGGCAAGTTCGCCTTCCCAATCGTATTGCGACCAGGATTTCATATCGGTCAGATATTGATCGTCGAAGATACCGTCAGGATTGCTTGCGCTCTTGTAGTAATCGGTTCTCATGATGAAGGAATCGATGACTTCGTCAAAGACGGTTCCGCCGAGCATTGTGGTTCCTTTCATCAAGTTGAGCATTGCGCCGGTGTTGGCTGCTTTGGTCTTGATGGCAGATGTGTCGAGGGTTCCGACTTCGCGCATCTTATCGATCATTTCGAAGATTGTGTCGATTTCGGTTGTCCATCCGGTTTGGGTTGCAGGATAACTTGTTACGGCAACTCCCGCAATTCCGACACCGTCAAGAGCATCTTCCAAGATACCGCCCATAGGCTGTAACTTGAAGATTCGGCCGTTATTCATCGATAACAGGGCACCTTTGAGGACAGTCAGGTCAACATCGTATGTATCGCCGGTCTTGGCCATGACATCGAGGCTGCCCATGTCGCCCAATGTGTTGAACGAGGAGATAACGTTGGCTAGTTCCGTAAATTCGGCTTCCCAATCTTCTTTGCTTAAGACTGTTCCGTCAACACCAGCTTGGTCGGTTAACCA